>OLOK01000220.1_pt1 | contig 54177 bp, 43 predicted proteins | sample 1672591 | NCBI WGS metagenome assembly OLOK01 (sample SAMEA3136703, study PRJEB25190) | human gut metagenome | biome: human gut; feature: human-associated habitat; material: faeces | place: Austria | collected 2013 | reverse complement strand
CAATCCTGCGGCCTAATAAAACGCTTTTAAGCGTTTTATTAAAAACTCGTATAAATCCGGTCATGGCGTGGGAGAATAGGATTACCGCGTTACATATGGATTCATCCGGTAGCGTGGGTATTGATGCACGGAGAGTGAACACTATGACGGAACCATCAGTCAAACGGGGCGACATATTCTATGCCGACCTGTCGCCGGTCGTGGGCAGCGAGCAGGGAGGGACCCGGCCTGTTCTGATCGTGCAGAACGACACCGGAAACCGCCATTCCCCCACGGTCATTGCGGCGGCCATCACCAGCCAGACGGGGAAAGCCCGGCTTCCTACCCATATCAACATCGCGGGGGGAAGTGTGGGGTTAAGCAAGGATTCCATCATCCTTCTGGAGCAGATTCGCACCATCGACAAGCGCCGCCTGCGGGAGCACATGGGGCATCTGGACGAAAACCAGATGGCGCAGGTGGACGACGCCATTGCCGTCAGCTTCGGCCTTCCCGGCGGCGGACGGGCAACATGATTCATAATGAAGCCCCCTGCGGCATAGAATGCGGCAGGGGGCGTTGCATTTGGAAGAAAATTACGGCGTATATTTCGGAAACCGTCCGGTGGGAAAGGTGCAGGTGACAAGGCAGGGGCTTTACTATCATTTCCTGTGCCGCTGCGAGCTGACCGGGGACGTGATGTGCAGACTCTGGGTAACTTGCGCTGACAAGCGGGAAAGTCTGGGGCTGGTGGTGCCGGTGGACGGCGGCTTCGGGCTGAACACCTCGCTGCCGGTCAAACGGCTGGGGGAAGGAGAACTGACATTTTCACTCCTGCCCAAGCATGACAAGCCCGCCGGGAAATTTATCCCCATTTCCCCGGAGGAACCCTTTGCCTACATAGAGCGCCTGAAAAAAAGCTATCTGGTTCGGAAAGGGGAACAGGTGGGGATCGAAATTCCGGAATAACAAAATGGCAGGAACGGTTTCCGTTCCTGCCATTTTGACGTTACAGCTCGATTTCCAGCCCCACCGGGCAGTGGTCAGAGCCTTGGATGTCCGAATAAATGGGCGTGGCAGTGATCTTGTCCGCGATGCGGTCGGAGACGAGGAAATAGTCAATGCGCCAGCCCGCGTTGTTCGCCCGGGCGTTGAACATATAGCTCCACCATGTGTACGCGCCGGTGGCGTCCGGGTGGAGGCGGCGGAAGGAGTCGGTGAACCCGGCGTCCAGAAGCCGCCCGAAGCTTTCCCGTTCCTCGTCGGAGAAGCCCGCGTTGCCCCGGTTGGAGGCGGGATTTTTCAGATCGATCTCCTGATGGGCGACGTTCAGGTCGCCGCAGGCGATGACAGGCTTTTCTCTGTCCAGCTCGCTGAGGTATGCCCGGAAGGCTTCGTCCCATTTTAACCGGTGGTCAATGCGGGCAAGCCCCCGCTGGGCGTTGGGGGTGTAGCAGGTGACGAGGAAAAAGCCGGGATATTCCAGCGTAATGAGCCGCCCCTCGGTGTCCAGCTCCGGCTGTCCAAGACCATAGCGCACGGAGACGGGGGCTTGCTTTGCGAAGATGGCCGTGCCGGAATAGCCCTTTTTCTCGGCGTAGTTCCAGTATTGACTGTAGCCATCCAAAGGAAGGTCGATCTGTCCTGCTTGGAGCTTCGTCTCCTGTAAGCAGAAAAAGTCAGCATCCAGCGCGTTGAAGGCGTCCAGAAAGCCCTTGCCCACACAGGCGCGCAGGCCGTTTGTATTCCATGAAATGAATTTCATTTGGTTTCCTCCGTTGTGGAAGCAGTGCTGTCGTCAATGAGGGTCAGACTGTCCCGGCTCATGGTGACGCTTCGGCTTCCGCTGGTGATGGTGACCTCGTCCCCGCCGGTGATGGACAGGGTGGTCATGGTCAGACAGGCGCAGGCGAGGGTGAATTCCGTGTCCGTCATGGTAAAAGAGGTGTCTGTCAGCTCCAGCGTGATGGTGCCGTCCTGCCGGTTTACCCCAAGAAGCCGTGTTCCCCATGGCAGGGGAGAGACCAGCTCGTCGCTGGATGGGCCGATCAGGTACAGGGAAAGAAGGTAGTGCAGATCATCCGCGTGGCCGGAGGCTTCCCGCTGCTCGCTGGAGATCACGCCGTCCTCCGCGCCGTACTGGTATTCCCGCCGGGGATAGTAAAAGGTGACGGGGTTCTTCATCAGCTCGCCGGAACAGCCGGGCAGAAACAGGCACAGGCAGAGAAGAAGACAGAAAAACCGCTTCATGACTTGTCCACCTCCGTGTCAAAGGCGGGGAAGGTGACGGTAAAGACGGAACCCTTGCCCACCGTGCTGGAAACGGCGATCTCGCCCCGGTTGCGCTGGACGATGGTGCGGACGATGGCAAGTCCCAGTCCGCTGCCGCCGCTTTTCCGGGAACGGGCTTTGTCCACCCGGTAAAACCGCTCGAAAATATGCGCCAGCGCGTCCTCGGGAATGCCCATGCCCGTGTCGCTGACGGTGAGCACCGCATTGTCCTCCTGACGGCCAAGATGCACCGTCAGTGTTCCGCCGGGCAGGTTGTACTTGATGCCGTTTTCCATCAGGTTGAAAACGATCTGGTACAGGTCGTCCTCCAGAATCAGGACGGGGGTGTCCTCGTCCAGCTCCAGGCAGAAGGTCACGCCCGACCAGCTGGCGTTCGTCCGGAGCATTTTCGCTACCCGCTGCACCGTGGGCGCCATATAGATGATCTCGCTTTCCTGTGGCTGGGGATTTTCGGCTCTGGTGAGGGAAAGCAGCTTGGCGGTCATGCGGTTTAAGCGGTCGGCCTCGTTGCCGATGTCCTCCACGAACTCCTTCACCGTGTCCATATCCATGTTGTTCTGCAAAATGGAATCGGTCAGCAGCTTGATGGAGGCCAGAGGGGTTTTCAGCTCGTGGGAGGCGTCGGAAACGAACTGACTGCGCTTGCGCTCGGAGGTTTGCAGCCGCTCTGTCAGGTCGTTGAATTCCTCGCCCAGAACGGTCAGCTCATCGCTGCCGCCCATGTCCACCTTGTGGGAGTAATCCCCCTCCCGGATGATGCGCATGGAGGCCATGATCCGGTTCAGACGCCGGGAGAAGGCGTTGGAAAAGGCCACGGAGAAGGCTGCGACGATAATCTCCAGCATCAGCGTGATGCGAAGCAGGGTCTGCTGGAGAGATTTGATCAGTGTGCCCTGCGTGGTATCGTACTCCGTCATGTATACGCAGCCCACCACGGTGCCATAGTAGACGATGGGGGTCGCCGCGCGGGAGTCGGTGATGCCGTCGTGGTACGTCCATGTAAAGACGTTGTTCCCCTCCGGGGCCTGCTTGCTGACGGTAAGCGCCTGTAAGATCTCCGGAAGCAGAACGTAGGTGCCCACGGAAGCGCCGCTGCTGTCATACAGCGCCGCGCCGCTGTGGTCGGTGACCACGAGCCGGGTGACCTTCAGACTTTCCAGCTGATTGACGATGCCGGTAACAGTGGAGCTGTTCAGCACCTCAAGGGTGGAAATTTCGTCGGAAGCAAGCAGACATTTTTCAATCATGGAGGCTTCCTTGCTCTGGTAGAACAGCTTGTGGCTGACGCCGGAGCAGTAGATATTCAGAAAAAACAGCACGACCAGCGTGACCACCACATAGGTCATGGCATACCGGAACTGGGTATTGCCGTAGCCCCGGAAGCCGGTCTTTTTACTTGCGGAAATAATAGCCAACGCCCCATTTCGTTAAAATGTACTTCGGCTCTGCCGGATTTTCCTCCAGCTTCTCCCGCAGACGGCGGATGTGGACGTCCACGGTACGGATGTCGCTGCGGTATTCATAAGCCCAGATGGTGTCCAGCAGCGCTTCCCGGGAGTAGACCCGGTTGGGATTGCGCATGAGAAACTCAATGACGTCGAATTCCTTTGCGGTCAGGTCGGCCAGCTGGCCGTTCCGGTAGGCGTTCCGGGCGTCCAGGTCCAGCGTGATGGTGCCGATGGTCAGGCTGTTTCCCGCGGCCTTTTCCTCGGTGCGTCCGGCGCGGCGCAGCAGGGCGCGGATTCTCGCCTTCAGCTCTAAGATGTTAAAGGGCTTGGTCAGGTAATCGTCCGCTCCGTGGTCGAAGCCGATAAGCTTGTCCATGTCGTCGCCCTTGGCGGTGAGCATGATGATGGGCACGTCGGAAAACTCCCGAATCTTGGCGCAGGCGGAAAGGCCGTCCATGTTGGGCATCATCACGTCCAGCACCACAAGGTCGGGGTGCTGGGTCTGCACGGCCTGCACGGCTTCCAGACCGTCGCTGCCGGTGATGACCTCGTAGCCCTCGTTCTGCAAATTAAAGCGAATGCCCTTTACCAGAAGGGCCTCGTCGTCCACAACTAAAATTTTCATTTTCATCCTCCAACTGTAATAAGGTCAAGTATGGCTTCCAGACGCTTTTCTCCGATACCCTCCACGTTCTTAAGCTCATCGGTGGAAAGAAAGCTGCCGTTTTCCTCCCGGTATGCAATGATGCGCTGGGCAAGAACCTCTCCGATGCCGGGAAGCGCCGTGAGCTGCTCCGTGTCCGCCCGGTTGATGTCGATGGGGAACGTAACGGCCACTGTTTCCGGGGTGGTCGGCTCCGGAAGGGTGGTCTGGGGCGGAAGCGTCTGCATGGCGGCGGGAACGGACAGCTCTACGCTGCCGTGATTGCCGTTTCTGCCCAGAAAGAAGCCAAGGGTGAATACGGCGAAAAGAAGGGTTACGGCGATCAAAATGCTGAGCCGTGGTTTTTTCATGGGAATCTGCCTCCCGGATTGACTAGAGGGGGAAAAGCTGTTATAATATCTCCATCATTATACACGACTTTTCACCGCCGGACAAGTCCGGTGAAGAAATATTGAGGGGAAAATATGAAAAAATTGAGATTGCTAAGCTTGCTCCTGTGCGCCGCGCTCCTTTGTCAGATAGCGATTCCGGCGTCTGCCGCGGAAACCAGCGCGTCAACGCAGGAAACGCAGCCCGCCGAGCAGCAGGCTGCCCAGATCCCCTTCGGCCGGGTCTGCATCGACAACGGCTGCCGCACTCTGAACGGTATGCGCCCTCTGGCGGGAAGCGACAGCCGGCTGGATACGGCGCTGGCGGCCTTCGCCTATGAGACGAATACCGAGACGGTCATCTACTCCTATAACCCAGATACCAAGCTGCCCACCGGTACCCTTGCCAAGATAGTCACGGCGCTGGTGGCGATCGAAAACAGCAATCTGGACGACATTGTCACCTGCTCTGACGGCATCCAGTCCAAGGTGCCGGGAAGCAGTCTGAAAATGAAGCCAAATCTGAAAAGCGGCGAGCAGCTGACTGTGAACGATCTGCTTCACGCGCTGCTGATGATCGGCGCCAATGATGCCGCCGTGGCGCTGGCGGAGCATGTGGCCGGTACGACTGACCGCTTCAAGGAAATGATGAACGACCGCGTCAAGCAGATGGGCTGCATCAGCACGGAGTTCGGCAACATTTCCGGTCTGGATACGGCGACGTCCTACACCACCGCCCGGGAAATGGTGAAGATCACCATGGAAGCGACGAAAAATGAGACTTTCGCGGAAATTTTCAAGACGGGAACCTACAAAATTCCCGCAACGAATCTTGTGAGTGACGAGCGCCCTCTTACTACCACAAACTATCTGGTTGACGACCACGTCATCACACAGTTCATGAGCTCCCGCTATACCGGCGGCATTGCCAGCTATACGGAGAATTCCGGGGCGAGCATTGTCGGCACAGCGGAACACAATAACATGCGGGTCATTTTTGTGGTTTTGGGAGCTGCCCGTAAGACGACCGAGAAGGGCATCGTGGAAACCTATGGTAACTTTGAAGAAATAACCGAACTTGCCAATTACGTTTTCAACAACTACAAGGTCAACCGCATTATTTACGATGGCATGGCGGTGAACCAGTGGCCGGTGTCCGGCGGCGAGTGTCAGGTGGTGGGACAGTCCTTCACGGACGTGGATACGGTGGTTCCCGCCGGTGTTCAGATGAAGAATTACGTCATGAACTACACCGTGGAGGGCGGCGGCCTGACCGCACCTATCAAGAAGGACGATCAAATCGCCACGATGGAGGTCTGGTATCAGAATTCCTGCGTCACGGAGGTGGAGCTGTACGCCATGGCGGACGTCCGGGCGACGGGGGACACCGGCGTGTCCATCCGCTCCAACGGAGAGAAGGACGGCGTCGGCGGCTCCGGCGTGCTGTCCACCATCGGAACCATCTGCGTGATCGGTCTGGGGCTTGTGGGCGCGTATCTGGCGTTCAATTCCTTTATGCGCTCCCGCATCCGCGCCCAGCGCCGCCGGAGACGGGCAGAACGCAGAAGGAGCCGGTAACGATGCTGAACTGGGACAGACTGAAAAGCATCTGCGCCGACTGCACCCGCTGCGGCCTGTGCGAGACGAGACATAACGTGGTGTTCGGCGTGGGAAAAGAGGACGCGGACATCATGTTCGTGGGGGAAGGCCCCGGCGAACAGGAGGACTTGAAAGGCCAGCCCTTTGTCGGCCCGGCGGGAAAGCTGCTGGACGATATGCTGTGCATCATTGACCTGAGCCGGGAGACAAACTGCTATATCGCCAACATCGTCAAGTGCCGCCCGCCCCACAACCGTGACCCGCTGGAGACGGAACAGAACGCCTGCATCGGCTATCTGCGCAATCAGGTGGCGCTGGTAAAGCCGAAGATCATCGTCTGTCTTGGGCGCATCGCCGCCAAGCGGCTGATCGACGCGGACTACCGCATTACGAGGCAGCACGGCCAGTGGGTGGAACGGAACGGCGTCTGGATGACGGCGATATACCACCCGTCGGCGCTGCTGCGGGATGTATCCAAGCGCCCGGAGACCTTTGATGATCTGCTCGCCATCCGGGCAAAAATCCGGGAAATAGGTGCAGATATGTGAAAAATCCGCTGTTTTCGGAAACGAAAACAGCGGATTCTGCTCGTTAACAAACGGAATCGTTGCTGCCTTATGAAGAAATTGCATTATGGCTGCCGGTGACGGAAAACTCCACCCACTCGGCAATGTTCGTGGCATGGTCGCCGATGCGCTCAAAGTATTTGGCGATCATCAGCAGGTCAAGGGCGTATTCTCCCTCGGCGGGGTTCTTGGCGATCATGTCGATCAGACCGCTCTTGATCCGGGTGAAGTAGTTGTCCACCACGTCGTCGTGCATCTGCACGGCCTTGGCGAGATATACGTCCTGCTTGACGTAGGCGTCCACGCTGTCCGTGACCATGGCAATGGTCTCCTTTGCCATCTCCCGGATCTTGGGGTATTCTTCATGGGGATGAGCGATCATGCAGGGGATGATCTCCACAATGTCCTCCGCCTGATCTCCAATACGCTCCATGTCCGTGATCATTTTCAGCGCGGCGGAGACGGCACGCAGGTCCCGCGCCACCGGCTGCTGGCGCAGAAGCAGACGCATACAGATGGTCTCGATGGTGCGCTCCTCTTCGTCGATCTTCGCGCCGACCTTGGAGACCTTCTCCCCCAGCTCTTTCGTGTAGGAACCCAGCGCCTGGGTGGCAAGGGAGATGATCTCCTCGCACAGGGAACCCATTTCCGTCAGTTCCTGATTCAGCAGCAGAAGCTGCTCTTCAAATAATTCCCGCATTATCCGAACCTCCCCGTGATGTAATCTTCTGTCCGTTTGTCCAGCGGCTGAGAGAAAATCTGTTCCGTTCCGCCGAATTCCACCAGCTCGCCCAACAGGAAGAACGCGGTGTAATCAGAGATACGGACAGCTTGCTGCATGTTGTGGGTGACGATGACGATGGTATAGTCTTTCTTGAGAGACGCGGCCAGTTCCTCAATTTTCAAGGTGGAAATGGGGTCAAGAGCGGAGGTCGGCTCGTCCATCAGAAGTACCTTCGGCTCCACCGCCAAGGCTCTCGCGATGCACAGCCGCTGCTGCTGGCCGCCGGAAAGACCCAGAGCATTCTTTTTCAGCCGGTCTTTTACCTCGTTCCAGATGGCGGCGTCCCGGAGGGAACGCTCTACGATCTCGTCCAGCTTGGCCTTGTTGTGAATGCCGTGGGTGCGGGGGCCGTAGGCGATGTTGTCGTAAATGCTCATGGGGAAGGGGTTGGGCTTCTGGAACACCATGCCCACTTCCTTGCGCAGGTTGTTGATCTCTGCCTGAAAAATGTCCTTGCTCTCGTAGCGCACGTCTCCCGTGATTTTTACGCCGGGAATCAGATCATTCATACGGTTCAGGGTTTTTAAGAATGTGGATTTGCCGCAGCCGGAGGGGCCGATGAGGGCGGTGATGCTGTGCTCCGGGACGGCGATGTTAATGGATTTCAGTGCCTGGGTATCCCCGTACCAGAGGCACAGATTTTTCGCGGTAATAATGTCAGCCAATTCGATTCTTCCTCCCATAATACTTACTTACCAGAGACGCGGACAGGTTAATGAGAAATGCCAGCACCATCAGAATGGCGGCAATGGCAAAGGCGACTCCGAATTCTCCCTGCTCCTTGGCGTAGACGTACAGGGCAACCGTCAATGTCGCGCCCGCGCTGTTTCTCGCAGCCCAGAAGCCGCCCAACACATGGGCAAATCCGGCGGTGAACAGCAGCGCGGCAGACTCACCCAGAATGCGGCCGATGGAAAGGATGCAGCCGGTGACGATTCCGTCCACGCAGTTGGGAAGCACCACCGTGCGGATGACCCGCCACTTTCCCGCGCCCAGACCGAACGCGCCCTCCCGGTAGCTCTGGGGCACGGTTTTCAGGCTTTCCTGGGTGTTGCGCATGATGGTGGGCAGGTTCATGATGACGAGGGTCAGCGCGCCTGCCAGCAGGGAAGTGCCCATATTGTTGGAAAACAGCAGCATACCCACAAGACCGTAGATGATGGAGGGAATACCGGAGAGGGTCTCGGCGGCATACTCAATGACCGCGACGACCTTTTTATTGTGGGCGTACTCCGTCAGATAGATCGCCGCGCCAACGCCCAGAGGGAGCACCAGAATCAGGGCGTAGATGATGATGTACAGGGTATTGAGGATGTCCGGCAGAATGCCGATGCGGTCGGCAAGGTAGCTGGGCTTGGTGCTGAGCAGCTCCCATGTGATGTTGGGAATGCCCTTCGCCAGAACGTAGACCATGAGAAACAGGGTCAGTCCGGCGGTCAGCGCGGTGGCAAGATACATCCCGCCCCGAACCGTCCAGAGAAACAGCTTTCGTTTTTTGGAAATCATTTCGATTTGTCTCCCTTCAGGAAGAAATTCAGAGCGGCGTTGATGAGCATGATGAACAGGAACAGCACCAGCGCGATGGAGAACAGCGCCTGTTTTTGCAGGCCGCTGGAATAGGACATTTCGCTTGCCACGGCGGTGGTGAGGAAGCGGACGCTCTGAAACAGGGAAGTGGGCATGTTGGGGACGTTGCCTGCCACCATCATGACGGCCATGGCCTCGCCGATGGCTCTGCCCACGCCCAGCACTACGGCGGCGGCAATGCCGCTTTTGGCGGCGGGGACGGAGACACGGAAGTAGGTCTCCTCAGGCGTCGCGCCCAGCGCAAGGGAAGCGTCCTCGTATTCCTTCGGCACCGCTTCCAATGCGGTGATGGACATTTTGATAATGGAGGGCAGAATCATCACAGCGAGGACGATGATGGCGGCGAACAGGCTGGAGCCGTCGGGAATGTGGAAGAGCTTCCGCAGTCCCGGCACCAGCACCATCATGCCGACAAGGCCGTAAACCACGGAAGGGATGCCCGCCAGCATGGAGACTGCCTGCTCCATAAAGCGTTTGACGGGCTTTGGCGCCATTTTCGCCAGATACACCGCCGTCAGGAATCCGATGGGTACGCCGATGATGACAGCCCCGGCGGTTCCGTAGACGCTGGTAAGAATAAAGGGAAGAATGCCGTATTCCGGCTGCGCCGCCGTGGACGCCCATTTCTTGCCGAACAGGAAGGGAACCAGCCCGATCTGGCGGATGGCGGGAATTCCGGAAATAATTAAGTATATGGTGATCAGAAGCACGCAGCCCACGGTGATCAGTCCGAGAATCAGGAAAATACCGTGGACGACGGCCTCAAAAATGTTTGATTTATGTTTCATGTTATCAGCCTTTCGAGAAGGTTTACCATCTTACCGAATTGAGAAAACGGCAGTTGGCTCCCCCGGGCGGGGGAGCCTTTTTGCGTTTGCTTAGCCATTGGCGGGAACCACACCGGAAGCGGTGATGATGTCATTGGCCTGACCCTTGGTGGCGTAGTCAAAGAACGCCTGAGCAACGGGGCTGAGCGCAACGCCTTCCTTGGTGACCAGCACGAAGGGACGCTGGATGAGGTAGGTGCCGTCCTTGACGGTCTCCTCGCTGGGGGTCACGCCCGCGACCTTCAGAGCCTTGACGGAATCCTTGACGGAGGCCAGGGAAGCGTAGCCGATGGCGTCGGGGTTCTGGGCGACTGCGGTGATCACGTCGCCGGTGGAGGTCAGCTCCTGACGGTACTTGCACTTGTCAACGGTCTCGGTCAGTTCCTCGAAGCCGCTGCGGGTGCCGGAGCCGGCTTCACGGCCGACCAGAACGATCTCAGCGTCAGCGCCGCCGACCTCGGACCAGTTGGTGATCTCGCCGGTGTAGATCTTGGCGATGGTCTCGATGTCCAGATCTTCCACGGTGTTGGCGGGGTTGACGATCACGGCGATGCCGTCGTAGGCAAGGACGGTGCCGACCAGACCGGACGCAACCTCGGAATCCTTCAGAGCACGGGAGGACAGTCCGATGTCGCAGCGGCCTTCGGAAACGGCGGTGATGCCGGAGCCGGAGCCGGTGGGGTTATAGGTGAAGTTTACGCCGGAGTTCGCTTCCATGAAGGCTTCACCCAGAGCGCCGATGACCTTCTCCATGGAGGTGGAGCCGTCGGTGGCGACGGTGCCGGAGAGCGCGGCGGGGGCTTCGGTCTGAGGAGCGGCGGTCGTCTGTGCCGCAGTCTCGGCAGGAGCGGCCGTTGTGGCGGCGGGCTGGCTCTGAGAGCAGCCGGCCATGGCGACAACAAGCATGGCAATCAGTGCAATGGAAATGACTTTTTTCATAATCTTACTTCTCCTTGTAGGTTTTATTTTTGATGTACTCGGGATTTATCCTACGATTCGCATTTTACTAGTCTATTGTAAATTCCAAAATCTTCGCTATGTAAAATCAAAATCAAAGAGCAAAGCGAATTGTAAAGAATGAAAAGTCCTTGACAGAGACGCACGATTCTTCTAAAATAGGAGCGAAGGGTGATACCGCCCTCCATTGGATAGACAATACTTTCGCGGAAAAGGAGACGTTATGTATCGTATTTTGGATTTGAATCCCCAGCTTGAGCCTTTCGCCGGGGATATTGATTTGCGGATGCACCTGTACCGGTCGGCAAAAAAACGTATTCTGTCCGAGGGGCAGAGCCTGAATGATTTTGCCAACGCTCACATGTACTTTGGCTTCCATCACGTGGATGGCGGCTGGTACTACCGGGAGTGGGCGCCCAGCGCCTACCAGCTGTATCTGGAGGGCGAATTCAACGGCTGGAACCAGACCTCCCACCCGCTGACCAATCTGGGCAACGGCAACTGGGAGCTGTATCTCCCCGGCGACGACGCCCTGTGGGACGGCTGCAAGGTCAAGACTGTGGTGGACGCCAACCTGACCCGCACGGAGCACATCCCCCTGTATGCCCGCCGGGTGGTGCAGAACAAGCAGAACATCACCTTCGAGTGCGAGGTGGTGGATGACCGTAAGGCATTCCCGTGGACGGACAAGGGCTTTACCGGCGAGGACGAGCTGTATATCTATGAGGCCCACATTGGCATGGCGCAGGAGGAGGGCAAGGTCGGTTCCTACCGGGAGTTTGCCGACAACATCCTGCCGAGAATCCACAAGGCGGGGTACAATACCCTCCAGCTCATGGCCATTATGGAGCATCCCTATTACGGCTCCTTCGGCTATCAGGTGAGCAGTTTCTTCGCCGCTTCCTCATGGTTCGGAAAGCCGGAAGACCTGAAATATCTGGTGAACAAGGCGCACGCCATGGGCATCCGGGTGCTGCTGGACGTGGTGCATTCCCACGCCGTCAAGAATACCGCCGAGGGCATCAACATGTTCGACGGCACCACATGGCAGTTCTTCCACGACGGCCCCAAGGGCGACCATCCTGCGTGGGGAACAAAGTGCTTTGACTACGGCAAGACCGGCGTTATCCACTTCCTGCTGTCCAACCTGAAATTCTGGATGACGGAGTACCATTTTGACGGCTTCCGCTTTGACGGCGTGACCTCCATGCTGTACCATGACCACGCCCTCGGTACGGACTTCACCTCCGACGGCAAGTATTTCTCCTACAACACCGATACCGAGGCGGTGACGTATTTGCAGCTTGCCAATGAGCTGATCCGTCAGGTGAACCCCAAGGCCATCACCATCGCCGAGGACATGTCCGGTATGCCCGGCATGTGCCTGCCCATTGCGGACGGCGGCATCGGCTTTGACTACCGGCTGGGTATGGGATTGCCGGATATGTGGATCAAGGCGGTGAAGGGGCAGGACGAATTCTGGGACATCAATCAGATGTGGGGCAGTATGTGCCTGCGCCGCCCCGGAGAGAAAACCGTGGCCTATGTGGAGTCCCACGATCAGGCGCTGGTGGGCGACCAGACGATGATCTTCCGCCTGGCCGGGGCGAACATGTACACGGACATGAACAAGGACTGCCACAACCCTGTGATCGACCGCGCCATTGCCCTGCACAAGATGATTCGTCTGTTCACTCTGTCCGGCGGCGGAGAAGCGTACCTCAACTTTATGGGCAACGAGTTCGGCCATCCCGAATGGATCGACTTCCCCCGGGAGGGCAACGGCTGGAGCTTCCATTACTGCCGCCGCCAGTGGAGCCTGAAGGACAATGGAATGCTCAAATACCAGTGGCTGGGCGACTTTGACGAGGATATGGTTCGTTTGACCAAGGAGAACCGGATTTTCGACCAGCGGATGGCAGACCTGCTGCTGATGAAAGCGCCGGAGCAGACCCTTGCCTACTACCGCCACGGGCTGGTGTTCGTGTTCAACTTCCACTTCGGTAATTCCCTGAACAACGTTCTTGTCCCGGTTCGCCAGCCGGGCGAGTACACGGTGGTTCTGTCTACCGACGACGAAAAGTACGGCGGCTTCGGAAATGTGGCGGAAAAGACATATGCAACCAAGCGTTTTGACGGCAGGGACTACATTGAACTGTACATTCCCGCGAGAACCGGCTTCGTGCTGAAGGAAAAGGTGATCCTTCCCGAAACGCCCGCAGCCCCGAAAAAAGCAGCGAAATAACGGAAGACGGCGTGACCGGGTTCGGTCACGCCGTTTTTGTGCGAAAATATGCAGTAAAACAAATTGACGTGTGCAGGAAACTTTGTGCATTTCATAGATTTCTTGACTTTTGAGACGAAAAATGAATTTTTGCCCAATCTGATGTTGCATTTTTGGGGCTTCGGACATATAATATACACGTAAAACTTGTCAAAATGCCGAAAGGATGATCGATATGACTCCCTATTCCTGCATGACCCGGGAAGAACTGGAACGTGAATACGGCAGTGTGCTGGCGTCCTACGAAGCCTGCAAGGCGCAGGGGCTGAAGCTGAACATGGCCCGGGGCAAGCCCGCGACGGAACAGCTGGACATGGTCAGCGGCCTGCTGACTGTATTGCAAACCCCTGAGGATTGCTACGACGACGGCGTGGACGCCCGGAATTACGGCGAACTGGCGGGTATTCCCAGTGCCCGGAGGTACTGGGCGGATGTGCTGGGCTGCAAGGCGGATCAGGTGTTCGTCGGCGGCGCGGCTTCCCTGAATATGATGTTCGACGTGGTGTCCCGTGCCTACACCCACGGGCTGCTCCACAGCCCCAAGCCATGGTGCCGGGAGGAAAAGGTGAAATTTCTCTGCCCCGCCCCCGGATATGACCGGCATTTCCAGATCGGCGAGTTCTTCGGCGCGGAGCTGATTCCCGTCCCCATGACTCCCGAAGGCCCGGATATGGACGTGGTGGAGGAGCTGGTGAAGGATCCCCAGGTCAAGCTCATATGGACGGTTCCCAAATACTCCAACCCCGACGGAATTATTTACTCCGACGAGACCATCCGCCGCTTTGCCCACTTGAAGCCCGCTGCCCCGGACTTTGCCATCATCTGGGACAACGCCTATGGCGTCCACGAATTCGAGGGCGACTATGTCCCGTTCCCGGACATCCTCTCTCTGTGCGACGAGGCGGGACGGCCGGACATGGTCTATGAGTTTGCGTCCACCTCCAAGATCACCTTTGCCGGCGGCGGCATTTCCTGCATGGCTGCCAGCGAGGCCAATATCTGCTACTTCACCGGTATTTTCGGCGTGCAGATGATCTCCTACGACAAGGTCAACCAGCTGCGCCATGTGCGTTTTCTTAAGGACAAGGCGCACACGCTGGAGATCATGAAGCTCCACGCATCCGTCATGGCACCGAAATTTGAGTGCGTCGCAAAATGGCTGAACCGGGAGATTAGGCCATTGGGCATCGCCCATTGGAACGACCCGAAGGGCGGCTATTTCGTCAGCCTGTTTGCCATGCCCGGCACGGCGAAGCGGGTCTGGACGCTGTGCAAGGAGGCCGGTGTGGTGCTGACCAACGCCGGTGCGACCTACCCCTACCGCAACGACCCGGACGACTCCAACCTCCGCATTGCCCCCAGCCTGCCCCCGGTGGCCGAGCTGGAAAAGGCCATGGAGGTGCTGTGCCTGAGCCTGCGTCTTTCGGCGCTGGAAAAGCTGCTGGCAAAATAAATACACCGCATACGGGACGGCGTGGCTTCGGCCACGCCGTCTTTTCGTATTCAAAAATTTCTTGAGAATTCTCCCGAAATGTGTTAGGTTTTGGATTGGAAATCCTTCTATCAGGGTGAAGGACAAAACACAGGAGGTGCGTTGAATGAACGATGAACAAATCATACAGCTGTTCTTCACCCGAAACGAAGACGCCATCCGGCAGACGGACGACCGGTATGGCGCGAAGCTCACAAGGCTGTCGGAGAATATCGTAGGGAGCAGGGAGGACGCCCAGGAGTGTGTCAATGACACCTACTTCAAGGCGTGGGACACCATTCCGCCCACGAAACCGGTTCACTTTTTTGCCTATCTCGCAAAAATCTGCCGCCACTTTGCCTTTGACCGGCTGGACTGGAACAACGCGGCAAAGCGCAAGGCCGAGGTCGTCACGCTGACCCAGGAGATGGAAGCGTGCATTCCCGGTCATTGGCAGGAGACGGACGTGAGAAGCGCCGAGATCAGCCGATTGGTGAGCAGCTTCCTATGGAAGCAGACGGCGGACAACCGGATGATTTTTGTCCGGCGGTACTGGTACGGCGACAGCGTCAGCGAAATCGCTCTGCGCTATGAGATCAGCCAGAGCGCCGTGCTGATGCGGCTGTCCCGGATGCGGGAAAAGTTAGCTATTTACTTAAAAAAGGAGGGTTTTCAGGTATGACAGGCAAGGATATGCTGCAGGGAATTCAGAATCTGGACGCGGAACTGATCGAGGAAGCGGAATTCGGAACATTCGGAAGGGGAAAAGCAAGGGGCTTCGGCAAAAAGAAGCTGCTGCTCATTCTGGCGGCGGCGCTGATTATGGCCACCATGACGGCGGCAGCGGCCATCACCCGCTGGACGGCGACCATGCAGTACGGAAACAACGGCGGCACAACACAGCAGATCTCCGAGCAGGTCAAGAAACAGGCAGAGCAAAGCGGCCTGTCCGTGACGCCCACCGAGACGAAGAACGGGAAAAAGGAAGCCGTTTCCGCGACGGACAACGGCATCACCGTCACCCTCGCCCAGACGCTGATGGATCAGTACGGCGGCAGAGCCATTTTCCGCATTGAGGGTTTACAGCTGGAAGAAGGGCAGGCACCTTGGGCATGGTGGGACTACCGGGTGGACGGAGAAGTGATGCCCATGGGCTGGGGCGCTCAGTTTTTTGACGGCGTGCTTTGGGATGCCGATCACAATCCCACATATGCAAAGAACGGTCAGCCGGTTCCCCGGGTGGGAGAAGACCAACAGCTGCTTCTGGACTATCAGCTGGCCGACGGGAGCATTGAATTCAGTATCGATTTTGCATTCTCTCCGGATGAGTGCCTGTTTGGAAAGGAAATGGCCGTGACCTTCACCGGCTTCGGCATTCAGGGCGAGAAGTTTGAAGACGAGGATATCATGACCACCCCCGGCACTTGGGAGCTGCGCTGGAAGCTGGAAGGCACCACGCAGGCACCGAAAAAGTGGACGCCCAACGCCAAAGTCGGTGATCTGTGGGACGTAACGCTCCTTGAGGCGGAAATCGGCCAGTACAGCATGAAGTTCGCCTTCCGGCTGGGGGATGAATATACGGACAATGTTGATTTTACGGAGAAAACGGGCTGGTCGCCGACCCCGGTGAGCATCCGTCTGAAGGACGGCACCGACATTCGGCCTTACGGCAACGGCGGCGGATCCTGGGATGCCGACAGCCACACGTACACGTGCATCAAGCATACCCTCAACATGGTTCTCGATCCGGAACAGATCGCAGGCGTGAGCTTCTACAACGGCAGCGAACTGAACGATCAGGGCAAACGGGTGAGTAAGCCGTATTACTACGTTCCTTTTGAATAAGTTTAAGGCAGGACACCAATCGGTGTCCTGCCTTAAACTTATACTGTGGCGGCTTCTTCCTCGGCAAGCCGCTTTTTCGCGGTGGAGAGCATCAGCTTGATGCGGTTGAGCTGATTGACCTCCGACGCACCGGGGTCGTAGTCCACGGCTACGATGTTGGACTGGGGATAGGCTTTTTTCAGCGCCTTGATGACGCCCTTGCCCACAACATGGTTGGGCAGGCACGCAAAGGGCTGAATGCACACGATGTTGGGCGTGCCGGAGAGAACCAGCTCCGCCATTTCTCCCGTGAGGAACCACCCCTCGCCGTACTGGTTGCCGATGGAGAGGAAGGGCTTTGCCAGCTCTGCTACCTTCTCGATAGGCATGGGCGGCTCAAAACGGCGGCTCTTTTCCAGTGCGTCCAGTGCGGGCTTGCGTATCAGCCGAATTGCGTCCACGCCGAGCTTCGCCGTGGCGGCACTCGTCCAGCCCGCGCCTAAAAATTCATGCTTGTAATCGCCGTTGTACACGCAATAGTTCAGGAAGTCCATCAGGTCAGGCACCACGGCCTCCGCCCCCTCGGCTTCCAGAAGATCGACCAGATGGTTGTTGGCAAGGGGCATATACTTGACCAGAATCTCGCCCACCACGCCGACTCTGGGCTTGCGCAGAGTTTCGTCAATGGGAAGCGCGTCAAAGGCTTCCACAATGCCGCTGCAAACGGCCTTATACGACCATTTGCTCTTGCTGTTTACAAGCGAATCAATGGCGATTTCCAGCCACTTCTGATGAAGGGCGTTGGCGGAACCCTTCTCTTTCTCATAGGGACGTACCCGGTACAGGCAGCGCATGAACAGGTCACCGTAGACCACGCCCCGCAGCGCGGTGAACAGAAGGCCGGGGGAGAGCTTGAAGCCCTCGTTGGTCTCCATGCCGTTGGCGTTCAGGGAGATGACCGGGATATGGCTAAGCCCCGCCTTGTCCAGCGCCCGACGGATGAAGCCGACATAGTTGCTCGCCCGGCAGCAACCGCCGGTCTGGGTCATCATCACGGCCAGCTTGTCCGTGTCGTATTTCCCGGAAAGCACCGCGTCCATGATCTGCCCCACCACGGTGATGGAGGGAAAGCAGGCGTCGTTGTTCACGAATTTCAGACCCATGTCGATAGCGGCGCGGTTGTCGTTGGCAAGCACTTCGATGTGATAGCCGTACTTTTTGAAAATCGGTTCCAGCAGGTCAAAGTGAATGGGGCTCATCTGGGGGGCGAGGATGGTGTAGCCGGATTGGTACATTTCCTTGGTGAACTCCGACCGGTGATAGGCGGCGGGCTTTGGCTGGGGACGAATGCCCCGCGCCTGACGCTGATTCATGGCGGCCAGCAGACTGCGGATGCGGATACGGGCAGCGCCCAGATTGTTCACCTCGTCGATTTTCAGGACGGTGTAGAGCTTGTTGCTGCCCTCCAGAATTTCGCACACCTGATCGGTGGTGACGGCGTCCAGACCGCAGCCGAAGGAATTCAGCTGGATCAGCTCCAAGTCCTCCCGGTTCCGCACGAACTCTGCCGCGCTGTACAGCCGGGAATGATAGACCCACTGGTCGTTGACCCGGAGGGGGCGCTCGGGGGTGAAATCGATGGGCAGGCTGTCCTCGGTGAGGACGGCGAGATCGTAGGAGGCAATCATTTCCGGAATGCCGTGGTTAATTTCAGGGTCGATGTGGTAGGGTCTGCCCGCGAGAACGATGCCACGGGTGTGATTGTCCGCCATCCATTGCAGCGCCTTTTGCCCCTCTGCACGAACGTCGGCCTTGGCGCGCTGCTGTTCTTCCCATGCCTTGTGGACGGCGGCGCGGACTTCCTTCCCGTCGATGCCCCATTCTTCCTTGCACAGGGCGGCCAGCCGGTCGGCGGCGAGTTTCTCGCTGGTAAAGGCGAGGAAGGGGCGGATGTAGCGGACTTCGCCGTCTGCGACGGCTTCCACGTTGTTTTTCAGATTCTCCGGGTAGGAGACCACGATGGGGCAGTTGTAGTGATTCTGCGCGCCGGGGGTTTCCTGATGCTCATAGAATACGCAGGGATGGAAAATGGTTTTGATTCCCTCATTGATGAGCCACTGGACGTGACCGTGGGAGAGCTTGGCGGGGTAGCACTCGGATTCCGAGGGGATGGACTCCATGCCCAGCTCGTAAATTTTTCGGTTGGACATGGGGGAGAGAACCACCCGAAAGCCCAGTTCCCGGAAGAATGTTGCCCAGAAGGGGTAGTTTTCGTACATATTCAGCACTCTGGGAATGCCGATGACGCCCCGGCTGGGATTTTCCAGCGGGGGATAGTCGAACATCCGCTTCAGCTTATAGGCCGTCACGTTGGGGCCTTTCCGACCGGTTCCGGTGCCGCCTAAGCCCTTTTCGCAGCGGTTGCCGGTGATATGGCGGCGTCCGCCGGGAAATTTGTTGATGGTCAGCATACACCGGTTGGAACAGCCGCCGCAGCGAGTGGTGGAGGTGGTGTAGGTCAGACTCAGAATGTCGTTCAGGGGTAGGGTGGTGCTTTCCTGACCGTGGTAGCGCTCCCGCGCCACCAGCGCCGCGCCGAACGCGCCCATAATGCCGGAAATGTCGGGGCAGGTGGCCTCCACGCCGGCGATCTTCTCAAAGGCGCGAAGCACCGCCTGATTGTAGAACGTGCCGCCCTGCACCACGATGTGTCTGCCAAGGTCGGCGGGGTCTGCCAGCTTGATGACCTTGTAAAGGGCATTTTTGATGACGGAGTAGGCAAGTCCCGCAGAAATATCCTGCACCGTGGCACCCTCTTTCTGGGCCTGCTTGACGTTGGAATTCATGAACACGGTGCAGCGGGTGCCGAGATCAATGGGATTTTTGGCGAACAGTGCCTCTTTGGCAAAGCCCTCGGCGCTGTAGCCCAGGGAATTGGCGAAGTTCTCGATAAAGGAGCCGCAGCCAGAGGAGCAGGCTTCGTTCAGCAGTATGGTGTCCACGCTGCCGTTTTTCAGCTTGACGCACTTCATGTCCTGTCCGCCAATGTCCAGCACACAGTCCACCTCCGGGTCAAAAAACGCGGCGGCGGTGCAGTGGGCGATGGTTTCCACCTCGCCCTCGTCCAGACAGAAAGCAGATTTCAGGAGGGATTCTCCGTAGCCTGTGGAGCAGGAGCGGGCGATGTGCGCGCCCTCGGGCAGCTCGTCCCGGAGACGCGCCATGGCATCCATGGCGGTGCGGATGGGATTGCCCTGATTGTTCGCGTAGTAGGAAAAGAGAAGCTGGCCGTCGCTGCCGATGAGCGCCACCTTCGTGGTGGTGGAACCGGCGTCAATGCCGAGGAAACAGTCACCCCGATACCCGGACAGGCTCTCCCGGCGGACGACGGCTTTGCTGTGGCGGGCGCAGAACGCCTGATGGTCTTCCCGCGTGGCGAACAGGGGGTCGAGACGCTTTAATTCAAAGGCCATTTCCACGCCCTTGTCCAGCCGGTCGATCAGGCCGTCCATGCTGACGGCTTCGGCGTCGCCGGATTCCAGCGCCGCGCCCATGGCGGCGAAAAGATGGGAGTTTTCCGGGTCAACGGTGGTTTCGGGGGTGAGCTTCAGGGTGCGGATAAAGGCTTTTTTCAGCTCCGGCAGGAAATGCAGGGGGCCGCCCAGAAATGCCACACACCCCCGGATGGGCTTGCCGCAGGCAAGGCCGGAGATGGTCTGATTGACCACGGCCTGAAAAATGGAAGCGGCCAGGTCGGCGGTGGTCGCGCCCTCGTTGATGAGAGGCTGAATGTCGGTTTTCGCAAACACGCCGCAGCGGGCGGCGATGGGATAAATTTCCTGATAATGCTCTGCCTGCGCGTTCAGTCCGGCGGCATCGGTCTGGAGCAGGGACGCCATCTGGTCGATGAAGGAGCCGGTACCGCCTGCGCAGACGCCGTTCATCCGTTCCTCCAAACCGCCCCGGAAATAAATAATCTTGGCGTCCTCGCCGCCCAGTTCAATGGCCACGTCGGTCTGGGGCGCCACGGCCTGCAATGCGGAGGCGACGGCCACCACCTCCTGCACGAAGCCGATGCCCATGGCCTTGCCGAGATTGATGGAGCCGGAGCCGGTAATCTTCACCTGCAAAAGGCAGGAGCCGACCTGTTCCCGGGCTTCGGCAAGGAGTTCCTTAAGCGTCTGCTGGGTGTGGGCACAGTGACGGCGGTATTGCCCGAATAGAATTTCCCCATTTTCGTCCAGCAGCACAAGCTTGACGGTGGTTGAGCCGATGTCGATACCGGCGCGATATGTATTCATAGCACACGTCTCCATTTTTAATCTTTGTAACAATTCTACAAAACGATATTTGTCATTATAGCAAATATGTTGTAAACAAATTGTTAATTGTGGGAGTTTTTAACCGATTCTTTGCAGAAGTAAGGGGTCGGCCGCCATAATCTGGCGACCGACCCTACAGTCAGGTAGTTTCGTTTACAGTGGGTGTTTCCGATTTTACGGCTTTCTTCTTTTTGCGGCGACGGTGAATCAAAAGGATGACCACCAGCAGCACAACCAATGCCGCGCCGCCGGCACCGATGATGGGCAGCCAGGAGACCGATTTCTTCATCGACCCGATCAGGCAGAAGCTCTCATCGCCGTCCTCTATGGCAAAGACCAGATAGCTGCCGTCCTGGGTGTGGGAAACCTCCCGCCAGCTTCCGTCAGCACCCTGTACCATGACGCGGACGTTTTTCTGCTGGGTCTCCGGCAGGTAGCGCAGCGTATCGGCGGTACCGGTGGGGAGGGTAAAGGCGTAGCCCTCCAGGAATTTGTCGTGGACACCCGGAGCGGGGCCTTTGGTCATTTGGGTCAGCTGGATGGGCGTATCGCCGGAGAAGTGGCCCTGTGCCAGCAGCGTGGACAGTTTGCTTTCGCCAAGGGCTTCGCTCTGCACCGTTTCCAGCTCTGCGGTGTACACCGCCGGGAACGAAACATCGAAGCGGATGTCGGACAGATCGGCGTCCGCGAGACCGTCCCAGCGACCGACATAACCAGCCTTTTCGGGCAGTTTGGGAATGCTGTCCGGCGACAGCGCCTCACCGGGGGTGAGGGTGACGGTGTGCATCATGCCGTCGTCATAGACGAAGCGGACGGAGATGACCTTGAAGATCGGGTCAAGACCTTCCAGCACGACAAAATCGTCATGGGAAAGGGGCTGGGCGGTGTCAGCATAGCTCACGCCGTCGATGGCGCCGATGTCGGAGCCGACGGTAAAGTAGTAGTTCCCAGTGACAGTTTCTTCGTCTGTTTTCCCGCTGTCGTCGTCGGATTCCGACTTGAGGAATCCGGAACGTTCGCCCCGCATACCCAGAACCGCGCCGGTTTTCTCGGAGCCGGTGAGCTGCACCATGCTACGGCAGTCGGTGACGGTGAGACCCTCGCCCGCAATGCCGCCCACATAGGCGCTTCCGGTGATATCGGACTTGGCGCTGCACTGGCGGACATAGCCGCTGCTCTTGCCTACGACGCCGCCTACATAGTTGGCATCCTCCGCGTCAATGCTGCCGGTGCTGAGACAGTTTTTCGCAAGCCCCAGCGCCATCCAGCCCACGATGCCGCCCACGTTCTGGCGCTTCGCCGTAACGCGTCCGCTGTTTTCACAGCCGAGGATCACGGCGCGCAGCTGGGTGTCGAAGTTCATGGAGTTGTCCCCGCCGATTTGCAGATCGTTCTCCGGATCCAGGCGGTTTTCATAGGCAATGGCTCCCACGACGCCGCCTGCGTTCAGGTCGCCCAGAACCGCACCGGAATTGGTGCATTTTTCCACCTTGCCGGAGAGAATTTCTGCGGTGTCCCGGTCGGAAATGTCCTCAATGGTGCCGCCCAGATTCTGGGAGGCGTTGCCAACGGTGGCGCTCATGGCGCTGATTTGCCCGGCAATGGAGCGCATGATGCGGCTGAGGGAATCCGCCGTGTCGTTGACGGAATCCATGATGGCGTACAGAGAGGAACCGGCGGCGGCAAGGCTGCTGTTGGCGTTGTTGATGGCCGCGTCGATGGTGTCCCGGTCGGGGGGATAGGGGTCATCCCCGTTGGGCAGCAGGGTATCCAGAGCGTCCTTGGCATCCACGAGAGAATTGTAGAGGTCGTCCACCTGAACGCCCATGTCCGAATTGCCGTCCTGAATGGTGGAAAACGCCTGCCCCGTGAGATTGCTTACGGTGCCAAGCTGGGACTGGAGAATCTGCATTGTGTCCTCGGTATACTCGATGAAGGTGGTCGGCTCCATCTGGCCGACGATGCCGCCCACTTCCTTGCGGCCATAAACCTGAGCAAAGTTTTCACATTTGTAGAGATACCCGGTCTGGGTTCCGGCAATGCCGCCGACGTTGTAGCCCATGTGCTGATAGCCCACGTTGCCACGGTTTTTGCTCTGGCGGATGACGCCGCTGCTGGTACCGGCGATACCGCCGATGTCCGTTACGGTGCTGACGGATTCGCTTCCGGTGATGGTCTCCAGGGAAATGTCGGAAAGCTTGACCTGATTTTCCTCGGCGGTGGTGTTGACCCCGGAGCGGTTGTTGCAGCTGCGGACAACGCCAAGGTTATTTCCCACGACGCCACCGACCCGGTGGTCGCCGGTGATGACGCCTTTGGAATGGCAGCCGTCGATGATACCGGTGATGGCGTTGATGCCGGCGATGCCGCCCACGTCATCCGAGCCGGAAACCGTGCCATCAAAGAAGCAGTCCTGGATTTTACCGGCATTGTGTCCGGCAATGCCGCCTACGGCGCTGCGGCTCCCGTCGGGGATGATTTCTCCCGAGACCGTGAGGTTCTGAATGAGCGCGGAAGCGTCAACATAGCGGAAAAGTCCCATATTAGAGCCGTCCTGCGTGATGCTGAGGCCGGAGACAGTATGACCGTTGCCGTCAAAATTGCCGCAGAAAATGGGAATCCCTGCAAAATCTACGCCGGTGAGGTCGATATCCGTCAGCAGAACCACACTCAGGTTCCGGCTGTAGCTGTCCAGACGGCAGTTTTCCGCAAAGTCCAGAAACTGCTTCTGACGCAGAATGCGCAAGGTCGTTCCTTCTTCGGCGGCCGCTGCCTCATCGGTGTCCTTGGCTTCCTCGGCCAGCGCCGTTACCGGCAGGCTGAGAACGAGAAGCAGACACAGCAGAAGCGCGGAAATTCGTTTTATCAGGTTACGCATTGTCTTCTCCTCCTTCCGCTTCGGATTCGTCCAGCTTTTTGACCTGAGTACTGGTGGAGACGATGGCGTGCATATCGCCGCGGATCGTTCCGGTGAATTCACCGTCCAGGACGCCGCTGACCTGACCCCGCAGATGCCCACTGACATACATGGTGCCGCTGGCAGTTCTGGTGGGAAGCTCGATGCCCTTCATCTTGAAGGAGGTGCGGTTGATGATGGAGTCGCTGAGCACGAGCGTGGCAGGCAGAACACCCAGAACGATGACGATGGAGATGATCGTACCGCGGCCCAGACAGGTGCCAAGAATGGAGATAACGGGGTTGGTGGAAATGTTGCCGATCAGCAGAGCGGCGGAAGACAGGATGGTGCCGGAGGTGAAGATGGTGGGGAAGGAGGCGTTCAGCGCTTCCACAATGGCTTCCTTATGGGTCATCGTGGCCTTCAGCTCCTGATAGTGGCTGGAAATAACGATGGCGTAGTCGATGTTCGCGCCCATCTGAATGGACTGCACGATGAGGTAGCCAAGGAAATACAGTGGCTGATTGGCCAGAGTGGGGAAGGAGAAGTTGATCCAGACACTTCCCAGAATACAGGCGATGAGCAGAATGGGCAGTCCCGCCGACTGGAAGGTGAACAGCAGTACCAGAATGACGAACAGGGAGGACAGAATGGAGATTACCAGATTGTCCTTGACAAAGGAGGACGACAGATCGCGGGAGCTGGTGGAGTTGCCGACTACGTAGTAATCGCCGTCGTAGTATTTCCCCACAATGTTCCGCATCTCGGTCAGGAATGCAAAGGTCTCGTCGCTTTCCTCCGGCAGATTCAGGTAAACCACCATCCGGCTGTAGCGGTCGCTTTTCAGCTGCTTCTGAGCCATATCCAGCTGGGAGAAAATATCGTTCAGAGACGCTTCATCCGTGTCGTCCAGAGAAATATTATGGGAGTCCAGCTGGTCTTTCAGGAAGATCAGCATATCGAACAAAGGAACCTTGTATTTGTCCAGCCCCTGCACAAATTCTCCGTATTGGTTATTCTCCACGGCGTAGGCGGAATAGAGAAGCTGCATGACCTCATAATCCATGCCCACCAGCTCGGAAAGCTCTCTGGGGTTCAGGCTGTCCGTCAGGGTGTAGCCGTCCATGGCCTCGATGTTGGCAAGGCCCATGGTGCTCTTGACCTCCGGGCAGGCGTCCAGTTCCTTAAGAATTTTCGCTTCCGCGTCGTAGTTTCCGCTGGGAACCACCAGCGCGACCATGTTGTTTGTGCCGAAGGTGTTCTGGATCTTGAAGTAGGCCGTCTGGCGCTCGTTCATGTTCGCGGTCTCAATGTTGTTATAGCTGTAAACAAAGGGGCAGCGGTTGGACAGGATGAATGCCCCGACCAGAAGAATGGCAAACAGCGGCGGCACAACGCGCCGGGTCTTCACCGCAAACTTGCCGATAGGCGTGATGTTTGGCAGTAGTTTTTTGTGGCGGGTGCGGTCCATCAGCGGGCTGAACAGCATCAGAAGTCCCGGCATCAGGGTAAACACGGACAGCAGGCTGAACAGAATGGCCTTGACCAGAACCAGCGCCATGTCCAGACCGATTTTGAATTCCATGAAGCCCAGCGCCGCAAGGCCGGACACCGTGGTCAGGGAAGAGGCGCTGATCTCCGGGATGGCCTTGCTCAGGGCGGTGATGCAGGCGTCCCGGGCGGTGCGGGTCTCCCGCTCGTCGGTGAAGCGGTGGCATAGGATGATGGCATAGTCAATGGCCAGCGCCAGCTGCAATACCACAGCCACGGAGTTGGAGATGAAGCTGATGGTGCCCAACTGGAAGTTGGTGCCCATGTTCAGAATGGCCGCCACGCCGAAGGTAATCATCAGCACGGGAACCTCGGCGTAGGAGCGGGAGGTCAGGGTAAGCACGACGATGATGATGACCACCGCTATGATCAGAATAACGGACATTTCCCCCTGCAGGGTGGCGTTTTCGTCGTAGCCCACGTCGGAGTACACGCAGTAGTCGTAGCCGTCCATCAGCGCTTCCACATCCGATAGCGCCCGCTCGCTGATCTCGTCGGAGACAATGCCGTCGAAGCTGATATCGAACAGCGCCGAGGCATTGGTGTAGTGGTCGGGGGTGTCGTCGAAGGTGACCATGCTGACCCCTTCCACATCCGCGATCTGCTTGGACAATTCCTCCGCCGTCTCGTAGGTGACGTTGGACACCATGATCTGGGCGGTGGCGAAGGTGGTGAAGTTGTCGTTCATCGCCACGATGCCCTGACGGGTCTCCGTGTCCTCGGGCAGGTAGGTGGTGACGTCGTTTTCCACATTCACCCATCCGGAGGAAAACGCACAGAAAATCACGGCAAATATGTACAAAAGGAAGAACAAAGTCTTTTTGTCCACAATAAACGTGGCAAGCTTTGCCATGAAATTACTGTCCGGCGGGTTCTTTTCAGACATAATATCCTCCTAACACGCGCCTTCGGGCAAAAATCCCACACGAAGGCGAAACGAAAGTTGACTTTTTGGATAGGAACTATTATAATCAAAATGTGGAAAGACTGCAAGCACTAAATTGGATAAGATACGCCAAATTGTGCTTTGCGGGTCATCGTTTTTTCAGCGTGTTTACAGTCTCTTAAAGAATTATTTCGTTAGTGTTTAGAAAAAATGAATAAACTGGAAACAAGATAGAAAAAGGAGAATCCTTATGAGGCTTAGTCTGGCACTTGCGTTTTTGTTCTTTATCGGCTCGTGCTTCGGATGGGTGCTGGAGCTGCTGTACCGCAACCTGACCCACCGCCACAAAAAGTGGATCAACCCCGGCTTCTGCACCGGCCCGTATCTGCCGATTTACGGCTTCGGCCTGTGTACGCTGTTCCTGCTGGCGTCCATGGAGGATCTGCACCTGATCGCAGACCCCGTCTGGAACCGGGTGGCGCTGTTTCTTGCCATGGCTGTCGCCATGACGCTGATCGAGTACATCGCGGGTCTTGCCTGCCTGAAATATCTGAAAGTCCGGCTGTGGGACTATTCAAACCTTTGGGGCAACATTCAGGGAATCATCTGCCCGCTGTTCTCCTTCTTCTGGGCGGCGCTTGGCGCGGCGTACTATTTTCTGGTGCATCCCTATATCCTGAATGCGCTGGCGTGGTTGTCCAACAATCTGGCGTTTTCCTTCTTCATTGGTATGTTCTTCGGCGTGTTCATCATCGACGTGGTGCATTCCAGCCAGATCATTGTCAAGCTGAAAAAGTTCGCCGAGGAAAACAAGGTCGTCGTGAAATACGAGAGCATCAAGGACCACATCCGGGATTTCAACCAGAATGCCGCTGCCAAGTATCACTTTTTCTCCCCCTTCCGTTCGGACAGCCCTCTGGCCGAGCATTTGAAGGAAATGTATCTCAAGCTGGAAAAGCAGAGAGACAGCCGGAAATGATTCTTTTGGCTGAAAGGAGATAAACAGATGAAAAAGACAATGGTAACGGTATTGCTTATCGCAAGCATTTTCTTGTGTTCTTGCGCAAACAAGCAGCTGCCCGCGAATTCCAGCCCTGAAAGCAATGAAGCAAAAGCGCAATTGGAGGAAAACACGAATAGCATGGCCACTGAACCGACTCCGGATGTCAGCTTGGATGCTGAAAGCGCATTTGGTACACAAGACAGCGTCGATTTTGAGACTGAGGACATCTTATCGCAGATCAAGACATCTGTTGGAATTCCTTTCCGTCTTTGGAACAATCAGTCGCAGGTGCTTCATTGCATCTCTGTTTTTGAATCCTACGCCAAACGTGAAGTCGAACGAAAAACAGATCCCGCTCACGAAGAACAAAGTGAGCTGGAGTGGCATATCACTGAGAACGTACTCTCCATTACAGGAGCATGGAACGAAGATTTTTTACTTGATATGTCCGGGAAAACGGCAACGTCTCTCACAGACGGAATGGTATATGATATTGTGCCAGGCAATATCATAGATGGACATTATACAGATTGATTCCTGATATCAAAAACCGCAGGAATTTTCTTAAACGGCAGCTTCCTTCCCCGGGAGCTGCCGTTTTATATGCCTGACTGCTTTGATGCGCCGAGCCGCCGCTTTTTGCGGAATTTGGGCAAATAGAACAAAGATATTGGAAGAAAACGGAATTTCTTCTGCCTTGTAAAGCGGTGCCCACTGTGGTATGATAGGCGCAGAGAACAATGGCGTTCCCGCTGGGGTGCAGTATGCCCTGCAAGCGGAAACGCCGTTTATTTTTTGTAGCCCGAAGGAGAAAAAGCTATGGAAAATTTCACCGAACGCACAACACCTGCCGGGTTGTACGATTCCCGGTTTGAACACGACAACTGCGGCATCGGCGCGGTCGTGGATATCAAGGGACGCAAAAGCCACCGGACGCTGGATGACGCGCTGCAGATCGTGGAGCATCTGGAACACCGGGCAGGCAAGGACGCCGAGGGAAAAACCGGCGACGGCGTTGGCATTCTGTTACAGGTCAGCCATAAGTTTTTTGTGAAAGCAGCCGCAGCCGCGGGCATCACGCTGGGCGCGGAGCGGGAATACGGCGTCGGCATGTTCTTCTTCCCGCAGGAAGAGCTGCAGCGCAATCAGGCGAAGAAGCTGTTTGAGATCATCTGCAAGAAGGAGGGGCTGCCCTTCCTTGGCTGGCGGCAGGTGCCGGTATGCCCGGAGTATCTGGGGCAGAAGGCACGGGACTGTATGCCCAGCATCTGGCAGGCGTTTGTGGGAAAGCCGCCGAGAATGGCCGCTGGTATCGCCTTTGACCGGCGGCTGTATGTGGTTCGCCGGGTGTTCGAGCAGTCCAGTCAGGAGACCTACGTGTGCAGCCTGTCCAGCCGCACCATCGTGTATAAGGGCATGTTTCTGGTCAAGGAGCTGCGGCAGTTCTACCCGGATTTGCAGGACGAGGACTATGAGACCGCCATCGGCATGGTCCACAGCCGCTTCTCCACCAACACCTCTCCCAGCTGGAACCGGGCGCACCCCAACCGGTTCATTCTCCACAACGGCGAGATCAACACCATCCGGGGAAATGTGGACACCATGCTCGCCCGTGAAGAGACCATTGCCAGCCGCTTCTTAAAGGATGATATGACCAAGGTGCTGCCCATTGTCAATCAAGGCGGTTCCGACTCCGCCATGCTGGATAACACGCTGGAATTCATGGTCATGAACGGCATGGATCTGCCTCTGGCGGTGATGGTCACTATCCCGGAGCCGTGGAGCAACAACCGGAACATGGATCAAAAGAAGAAGGACTTTTACCAGTATTATGCCACTATGCTGGAACCTTGGGACGGCCCCGCGTCCATTCTGTTCAGCGACGGCGACGTGATGGGCGCGGTCCTTGACCGCAACGGTCTGCGTCCCAGCCGCTATTACATTACCGACGACGGACGGTTGATCCTTTCCAGCGAGGTTGGCGTTCTGGACATCCCGCAGGAGCACGTCATCCGCAAGGACCGCCTGCGCCCCGGCAAGATGCTGTTGGTGGACACGGTGAAGGGCGAGCTGGTGGACGACGAGCACCTGAAAGCGGAGTATGCCAGCCGCCAGCCCTACGGCGAATGGCTGGACCGGAATCTGGTGAACCTCTCCGACCTGACGGTGCCTAACCGGAAGATACCCTCCTACACCAGAGAAGAAATGGTGCGGCTCCAGAAGGCCTTCGGCTACCGCTATGAGGATTTGAAGACCATCATGCTCCCCATGGCGAAAAACGGCGCGGAACCCTCCGGCGCGATGGGCAGCGATACTCCGCTGGCCGTTCTCAGCCATACCCGCCCGCCGCTGTTCGAGTACTTTAAGCAGATGTTTGCCCAGGTCACGAACCCGCCCATCGACGCACTGCGGGAAAGAATCGTCACCTCTACCACCGTGTACGTGGGCGCTCAGGGCAATCTGCTGGAGGAGGACGCGGAAAACTGCAAGGTTCTGAAAATCAACAACCCCATCCTCACGGAGACGGACTTGCTGAAAATCAAGACCATGGACGTTCCCGGTTTCAAGGTGGAGACCGTGTCCATTTGCTACTACAAAAACACCCCGCTGGAAAAGGCCATCGACCGGCTGTTCGTGGACGTTGACCGGGCTTATCGGGACGGCACCAACATCCTGATTCTGTCCGACCGGGATATTGACGAGTATCACGTCGCCATTCCCAGTCTGCTGGCCGTCAGCGCGGTGTCCAAATATCTGGTTCGCACCCGCAAGCGCACCGCCATGGCGCTGATTCTGGAAAGCGGCGAACCCCGGCTTGTCCATGATTTTGCCACGCTTCTGGGCTTCGGCGCCTGCGCCATCAACCCGTATCTGGCGCAGGAGAGCATCGGCAATCTGATCAGCGACGGGCTGCTGGAAAAGGATTTCTACGCCGCCGTCAACGATTACAACAAGGCGGTGCTGGCGGGTATCGTGAAGATCGCCTCCAAGATGGGCATTTCCACCATCCAGTCCTATCAGGGCAGCCAGATTTTTGAAGCGGTGGGCATCAGCGAAGAGGTCATTGACAAATACTTCACCAACACCGTCAGCCGGGTGGGCGGCATCACCATTGCCGATATCCAGAAGGACATGGAAGACCGCCACCAGCAGGCGTTCGACCCGCTGGGGCTGGACATTTACATGGATTTGCCCAGCGTGGGTGCCCACAAATTCCGCAGCGGGAGCGCGGCGGAGCAGCACCTGTACAATCCCCAGACCATCCACCTGTTGCAGCAGGCGGTGTGGACGGGGGACTACGGCAAGTTCAAGCAGTACACCGCCGCCGCGGCCAACGAGGGCGGCGACGATATGCACCTGCGCAGCCTGCTGGAATTCAACTACCCCGAAACCGGCGTCCCCATCGAGGAAGTAGAGGACGTAGACTCCATCGTCAAGCGTTTCAAGACCGCCGCCATGAGCTACGGCGCGCTGTCCAAGGAAGCCCATGAATGCCTTGCCATTGCCATGAACCGTCTGGGCGGCAAGTCCAACACCGGCGAGGGCGGCGAGGACGAGGAGCGCTACGGCACCGAGCGGAATTCCGCCATCAAGCAGGTCGCTTCCGCCCGGTTCGGCGTTACCAGCAAATATCTGGTTTCCGCCAAGGAAATCCAGATCAAGATGGCGCAGGGCGCGAAGCCCGGCGAGGGCGGCCAGCTTCCCGGCGGCAAGGTTTATCCATGGGTGGCAAAGTGCCGCCACTCCACCACCGGCGTGGGACTGATCTCCCCGCCGCCCCATCACGATATTTATTCCATCGAGGATCTGGCGCAGCTGATCTACGACCTGAAATGCGCCAACCGCAGCGCCGCCATCAACGTCAAGCTGGTGAGCGAAGCGGGCGTCGGCACCATTGCCGCCGGCGTGGCCAAGGCCGGCGCGGAGGTCATCCTGATCTCCGGCTTTGACGGCGGCACGGGCGCGGCGTCCATCAATTCCTCCATCCACAACGCCGGACTTCCCTGGGAGCTGGGCATCGCTGAGGCGCACCAGTGCCTCATCATGAACGGTCTGCGTTCCCGCGTCCGCATCGAGTCCGACAGCAAGCTCATGAGCGGTCGGGACGTGGCCATCGCCGCCATGCTGGGCGCGGAGGAATTCGGTTTCGGCACCGGCCCGCTGGTAGCCATGGGCTGCGTAATGATGCGGGTGTGCAATCTGGACACCTGCCCCATGGGCATCTGCACCCAGAACCCCGAGCTGAGAAAGAAGTTCATGGGCAAGCCTGAGTACGTGATGAACTTCATGAAGTTCATGGCTCAGGAGCTGCGGGAATATATGGCGAAGCTGGGCGTGCGCACGGTGGACGAACTGGTGGGCCGCACGGACTTGCTGAAGGTGCGTCCCGTCCCCGCCGGTTCCCGCGCCAGCGAAATGGACTTGTCGGGATTGCTGAAAAACCCGCTGGTGGAGAACACCAACGTCCACTTTGACCCCAAGGCAGTTTACGATTTCAAGCTGGAACAGACTCCCGACATGAAGGTGCTGATGAAGAAGTTCAAAAAGAGCTTCGATATGGCGGAACCCAAGCCTATGACCGTTCAGATGGAGGTGGGCAACACTGACCGCACCTTCGGCAGCATTTTTGGCAGCGAGATCACGGCAAAATTCGGCAACACCCTCCCGGACGACACCTTCCGCGTGGTCTGCACCGGCTACGGCGGCCAGAGCTTCGGCGCGTTCATCCCCAAGGGGCTGACGTTGGAACTGATCGGCGACAGCAACGACTATCTGGGCAAGGGACTTTCCGGCGGCAAAATCATCGTCTACCCGCCGAAAAACGTGACCTATGACCGCAGTGAAAATATCCTCATCGGCAACGTGGCCTTCTACGGCGCCACCGGCGGCAAGGCGTTCATCAACGGCGTGGCCGGAGAACGGTTCTGCGTCCGCAACTCCGGCGCTGTCGCCGTGGTGGAGGGCGTGGGCGACCACGGCTGCGAGTACATGACCGGCGGCACGGTGGTGGTGCTGGGCAAGACCGGCAAGAACTTCGCTGCTGGCATGAGCGGCGGCATTGCCTACGTGCTGGATGAGGATTGGGACTTCTACCAGCGGGTGAACAAGGACATGGTCACGCTGGAAAGCGTGGAGCATAAGTACGATGTGTCCCTGCTGAAAGACCTGATCCGGGAGCATGTGGAGGCCACCGGCTCGCCCCGGGGTAAGGAAATTCTGGAAAACTTCGGCGAATATCTGCCGAAATTCAAGAAGGTTCTGCCCCACGACTATGATAAGATGCTCCGTCTCATCGCCAAGATGGAGGAAAAGGGCGAGGACAGCGAGCAGGCGCAGATCGAGGCGTTTTACGCCATGAAAAACGGGAAATAAGGAGGCGGGAATATGGGAAAACCCACCGGATTTATGGAGATCGACCGGCAGACCAGCCGGGAGATCGCTCCTGAGGAACGTATCAAAAACTTCAATGAATTTCATATTCCGCTGCACTGCGACGAACAGCAGGCGCAGGGTGCGCGGTGCATGGACTGCGGCGTACCCTTCTGCCAGAGCGGCATGATGATCGGCGGCATGGCAAGCGGCTGCCCCTTAAATAACCTCATCCCCGAATGGAACGATCTGGTATATCAGGGGCGGTGGGACTTGGCGGCGAAGCGGCTCATTGCCACCAACCGCTATCCGGAATTCACCAGCCGGGTCTGCCCGGCGCTGTGCGAAGCCGCCTGCACCTGCGGCATGGCGACGGGGTCGCCCGTGGCGGTGAAGGAGAACGAGCGGGCAATCGTGGAGTACGGCTACGAAAGCGGCACGATCCACGCCGTCCCGCCACCGGCGCGCACCGGAAAGCGGGTGGCGGTGGTTGGCACCGGTCCCTCCGGGCTGTCTGTTGCCGACCTGCTGAACAAGCGCGGCCACAAGGTGACCATGTATGAGCGCGCCGACCGGGTGGGGGGGCTGCTGATGTACGGCATCCCCAACATGAAGCTGGAAAAGTGGGTCATTGACCGCCGGGTGAAGATTCTGAAAGATGAGGGCATCGAGTTTATCACCAACGCCGACGTGGGGCGTGACGTCTCCGCCGAGGAGCTGAAAGAGAATTACGACGCGGTGGTACTCTGCTGCGGCGCGAAAAAGCCCCGGGACATCGGCGTACCCGGACGGGACGCTGAGGGAATCTACTTTGCCGTGGACTACCTGACCAGCGTGACCAAGAGTCTGCTGGACTCGAATTTCGCCGACGGCAAGGCCGTCACGGCCAAGGGCAAGAAGGTGCTGGTCATCGGCGGCGGCGACACGGGCAATGACTGTGTAGGCACCGCCATCCGTCAGGGCTGCACGGGTATCATGCAGCTGGAAATGATGCCTTGCCCGCCGGAGACCCGCGCTCCCGGCAACGCATGGCCGGAGTGGCCGCGGGTACTGAAAACCGACTACGGCCAGCAGGAGGCCATTGCCGTGTTCGGCCACGACCCCCGGGAATACCAGACCACCGTCAAGGAGTTCTACAAGAACGAAGCCGGGCAGGTCTGCGGGGCGCTCATTGCCCGCCTGGAAAGCAAGGTGGTGGACGGGCGGCGGATGATGGTTCCCACCGGGGAGGAATTCTCCGTGGAATGCGACCTGGTGCTTATCGCGGCGGGCTTCCTGGGCTGCGAGAGCTACGTTGCCGAAGCCTTTGGCGTGGATATGACGCCCCGGGGAAATGTGGCGGATGTGAGGTACGCGACCAGTCAACCCAAGGTATTTGTCTGCGGCGATATGCGCCGGGGACAGAGCCTTGTGGTGTGGGCACTGCGGGAAGGCCGGGACACTGCCGCCGTGGTGGACGAAAGCCTGATGGGCTATACGAACCTGTAAATTACAAAAAGTTCCCGTTTCCGACAGGAAACGGGAACTTTTTGCAGTATCCTTCAGTCAAATACGTACATACCGAAAAACGCGATCAGACCGTCGCCGCAGGTATATTCCATACCGCACAGGTCTGCCAGCTTCTTGACGAAGATGCAATAGGCGGACATGCAGGAATATTTCAGGTCGGGGAACCGGCATGGCTCGTTATTTTTTCTTGTGCAGGGGGAACACAGGGCGCAGCCGCTGGCGCCAACCAGAAAGCCGTCGCACCCTTCGTCACGGCAACGCTTCATCAGGCGGATCGCGGCGGTGTTGTGGCCGGATTTTCCCTTCTTGATGGCGGGAGTGTCGGTGTAGCTTTCCAACTGCCAGATGCTTTGCAGCACCAGCGCCTTTTTGTGGGCAAGGATTTTCTGCTTCATTTCCTCCGGCGTGCCGCAGTCCGGGGGACAGGAATGGTTCGCGCCGTACTGCCCGCAAAGGTTTTCCTCGCAGTAAGGCCGGAAAGAGGGGTCAAAAACAATGTCGGAGGTATCCACTACCGCGGCGGCGGAAAAGCCTTCCTCGTAAGCATATTGTACCATTTGTTCTGCTGTCATATTGCATCACTCCATTTTTAGGCTCGATGGCACTCAGTATAGCACATTCAGATCAAATCCGCAATATCCTGAACCAAGCGAATTGTTTCCTCCCAGCCGAGACAGGGGTCGGTGATGGACTTGCCGTAAATGCCGTCGCCGATCTTCTGGCAGCCGGGCTCTAAGTAGGATTCCACCATGAAGCCCTTGACCATGGACTTGATTTCTCCGCTGTGGCGGCAGGAGTGGAGCACTTCCTTGCAGATGCGGGGCTGCTCCTGATACTTTTTGCCGGAATTGGCGTGGTTAGCGTCCACGATCAGCGCCATGTTCTGTAATCCCTTGGCGGTGTAGGCGTTGTACAGCCGTTCCAGCTCCTCAAAGTGGTAGTTGGGCATGGACTCGCCGTGCTTGTTCACATAGCCCCGGAGGATGGCGTGGGCAAGGGGATTGCCGGTGGTATCCACCTCCCAGCCCCGGTAGATGAAGGTGTGGGGGTGCTGGGCGGCCATGATGGAATTGAGCATGACGGAAATATCGCCGCTGGTGGGATTTTTCATGCCTACGGGAATGTCAATGCCGCTGGAGGTCAGCCGGTGCTCCTGGTTTTCGACACTCCGCGCGCCCACTGCCACGTAGGACAGCAGGTCGGAAAGATAGCGGTAATTGTCGGGGTAGAGCATTTCGTCGGCGGTGGGAAGGCCGGTGTTGGCCAGCACATTGGTGTGCAGGCGGCGGATGGCGATGACGCCCTCCAGCATATCGGAGGTTTTCCGGGGGTCGGGCTGGTGCAGAAGCCCCTTATAGCCGTCGCCGGTGGTGCGTGGCTTGTTGGTGTAGACCCGGGGAATCAGAACCAGCTTGTCCGACACCGCCTCCTGCAATTTGGCCAGCCGCTCGCAGTATTCCAGCACCGCGTCCTCCCGGTCGGCGGAGCAGGGGCCGATGATCAGCACCATTTTGCCGCTTTTTCCGGTGAAAACGTCGGCAATTTCCTTGTCCCGGCGGGCTTTGACCTGCGCCAGCTCGGCGGTCAGGGGATACTGCTCCTTGATCTCCTTGGGGATAGGCAGTTTGCGTTTGAAAATCATATTCTGCATGATGGTGTCCTCTCTTTATCTGTAGACTTTACTTTTTCCTGCTTGTGAGGTATGATAGGAAGAAAAAGGAGTGGTTACTGTGACCGACCCGAAACGGAAATACTATGAAAAACGCGCCAATGTGCTGATCAAGAATCTCCACAGCCGCCATTTTGAAGCCTGCTACTGCGCAGACAAAGCCGAAGCGCTGGAAAAGGCGCTGGAATGGATACCCGCCGGTTCCAGCGTGGGCTGGGGCGGCGCGATGTCCGCCCAGCAGATCGGCTTGTTAGACACTGTACGGACAGGGGACTACCGCGCCCTCGACCGGGAGCGGGCTGCGACCCCGGAGGAGCGGAAAGCAATCATGAAGCAGTGCCTTGGCGCGGACGTGTTCATCACCGGCGCGAACGCGCTGAGTCTGGACGGCCAGATGGTGAACATCGATGGCAACGGCAACCGGGTGGCGGCCATCGTCTATGGGCCGGAATCCGTGATCGTCATTGCGGGAATGAACAAGGTGATGGATTCTCTGGACGCCGCCGTGGAGCGGGCAAGAACGGTTGCCGCGCCCCAGAACAAGCAGCGCTTTGACTCCAAAACGCCCTGCGAGGTGACAGGCGCCTGCGCCGACTGCAAGAGCGACGGCTGCATCTGCAACCAGATCCTCATCACCCGCAACTGCAATCCCCCCGGACGGATCAAATTTATCCTGGTAGGGGAAGATCTGGGCCTGTGAGGAGGAAAAACATGATCGAAAAAATCCGCGCTTTGGTCGAAAAACACTGGGACATGGTCAGCTATCTCTTTTTCGGTGTGCTGACGACCATTGTCAATTATCTGGTTTATCTGCCGCTTTACAACCTGCTGGGCATCAGCGCAGCCGTCAGCAACATCATTGCTTGGGTGGCGGCGGTGGCCTTCGCCTACGTGACGAACAAGCCCTTCGTGTTCAAGAGCCACGACTGGTCCATGAAAACCGTTTTGCCGGAGCTGGGCAAATTCGTCGGCTGCCGGGCAGCGTCCGGCGGTCTGGAAACGGCGCTGGTCTTCCTGACCGTGGACGTCTGCGGCTGGGACGGCAATCTCTGGAAGCTGATCATCAGCGTTCTGGTGGTCATTCTGAATTACGTCTCCAGCAAGCTGCTGGTCTTCCGCAAGTGAGCGTTTCCCCATTGCCGAATGGCAATGGGGGATTTTTTACCCGTAGCGCTCCTTGAGGTACAGCATGGCCTCCCGGTAGCCATCAAGGCCATGGCCTTTGATGGTCTTCACACAGGCCATTCCCGCATAGGAGATCTGCCGGAAGGGTTCTCTTGCGTCCACGTCGGAGATGTGAACCTCCACGGCGGGGATGGAAACGGCTTTCAGGGCGTCCAGAATAGCCACGGAGGTGTGGGTATAGGCGGCGGGGTTGATGACGATACCGTCCACCTTGCCGTATGCCCACTGGATTTTGTCCACAATGTCCCCCTCATGGTTGGACTGGTACTGCTCCACCTCCAGACCCTCGGCGTCGGCGGTTTCGTCCAGCAGGCGCAGAAGGTCGGCGAAGGTGTTTTTACCGTAGATACCCGGCTCCCGGATGCCAAGCATATTCAGGTTGGGGCCGTTGATGACCAGAATTTTCATATGGGTTCCTCCATGATCGACAAAATTGCGGCGACGGTTTCCTCGGCGGGGCCGTCATTGCTGACGGCGTGATCGGCAAAGGCGGCGTACATGGGGGCGCGCTTTGCGAACATTGCATCCAGAGGATTGGCCTGGGACAGGGGGCGGCCGTCGGTGGGCAGCTTGGAAATGTCCCGTTTCAGCCAGAAAATCGTGCCGTTTTGGTGAAGCAGCGGGTAGTTTCGCATCTGGGTCACACAGCCGCCGCCGGTGGCGATGACCAGCGCGGACTGTTTGCCCAGCTGGGACAGCGCTTTCGTCTCCCAGTCCCGGAAAACGGCCTCGCCGTCCTCCGCGAAAATTGCGGGGATGGACTTACCCGCAAGACAGATGATTTCCTCGTCGGCGTCCACCAGCTTCCGGCCAAGTTTGTCCGCAAGCAGAGCACCGATGGTGCTTTTCCCGCACCCCGGCATTCCGATGAGGACGATGTTTGCCATCTGAGCGGCAAGATTTGCATGGATTTCGGCAATGGCGGCGTCGTCAATGGATGTGCCGGTAAAATATTCGGCGGATTCCTTGGCCTGTGCTACCAGCATCCAAAGGCCGTTGGCGCAGGGAATATGAAGCGCTTCGGCATCCAGCAGCAGCTGGGTGCGGGCGGGGTTGTAGATCACGTCCAACACCCCTTCCAGCTTGGGGAACCGCTTCAAATCCACGGGAGAAACGCCGGTATTGGGATACATGCCGACGGGGGTCGCGTTGACGATGACGGCGGCGTCTTCGTGACGCTGCAGGTTCTCGTAATTGTTTTCCCCGGAACGGGAAATGACCACGGCCTCAGCACCCAGCCCAGTCAAAACAGCAGTGACGGTATTGGAAGCCCCGCCGCTGCCCAGCACCAAAACCTTCTTTCCGGCGACATCCAGACCGCTTCGTTTCAGAAGAGAAGCAAACCCAAAATAGTCCGTGTTGTGGCCGAACAGTGTGCCGTCTTTTCTTCGGACGATAGTGTTCACTGCCCCCAGCTTTTTAGCATTCGGAGACAGCTCGGCCAGATAGGGGATGACCGTTTTTTTGTAGGGAATGGTGACATTCAGCCCGGTAAAATCCCCGCTTTTCAGGAAATCTTCAACTTCCTCCGGCTCTTTTTCAAAGAGCGTATAGGAATAATCCCCGAGACAGGCATGAATCTGGGGGGAGTAGCTGTGCCCCAGCTTCCGACCCAGCAGTCCGCATTTCATCAGACCACCTCCGTGTAGCTGCCTAAGTATTTGAATTCCTCACACATCTCGTCCAGCTCGCACATCAGCTGAACGAATTCCTCGGAATAAATGGAGGTTTCCAGATCGAAATAGAACATGAACTCAAATTCCCGGTCGGGAATGGGGCGGGATTCCAGCTTCGTGACGTTGATGCCCAAAGTGTAAAGCCGCGCCAGCACCTTGTAAAGCGCGCCGGGCTTGTGGTTCAGAACCATCATGATGGAGGTCTTGTCGGAACCGGGGTAAATTTCCAGATTCCGGCTGATGCAGATGAAGCGGGTGCGGTTGTTGCCCTTGTCCTGCACGGAGCTGCGCAGACAGTCCAGTCCGTACAGCTCGGCGCAGGCGCGGCTGGACAGGGCGGCAACGTCCTTTCTGCCGGACTGGGCGACCATCTGGGCGGCCACGGCGGTGTTGTCCACGGGAATGACATTCACGCCGGGGAGACTGTGGAGGAAGTTGCCGCACTGGTTGATGGCCTGCTCGTGGGAGTAGACCTCCTTGATGTCGGCGAGGTTCGTGCCGGGATTGACCAGAAGATTGTGGTCGATCTTCAGCCGGAAGGTGCGGACGATGGAGAAATTATGCTCGATCATCAGGTCGTACACCTTGTTCACGGAACCGGCGGTGGAATTTTCGATGGGCAGAATGCCGTACTGGCACAGCCCCTGATCGATAGCACTGAACACGGCCTCAAAGGACTTGAAGTACATAATAAAGGGATTTTTGAAGATTTTTTCACAGGCAATCTGGGAGTAAGCGCCCTCTACGCCCTGACAGGCGACCATGGGCGCCTGCGGGAAAAGCTTCGGCGTATGCTCGATGGCCTGCGTGATGTTCCGGTAAAGGGGGCTGCATTCCCCGTTGCGCTTGGACTGGTAGCTGCGGCTCAGCTCGAACAGCATGGAGTACAGCACCCGGGTGTAATTTGCCATTTCGGGGCCGGCCTTTTCCGCCACGTCCTGAAGCTTCGCCCGTTCCCGGGCAGGCTGGAAAATGGGCAGGTTATTGGCCTTTTTGTAGTCGGCGACCTGAGCGGCGACATGCATCCGCTGGCAGAACAGGCGAACCAGTTCGTCATCGATTTTGTCGATCTCACTGCGAATCTCATTCAGGTCCATTTACGGTTTCCTCCTGTCTGTCTGGGTGTTGCCCAGAATCATGTCGAAAATGGCGATGGCGGCCGCGGCCTCGATCACCGGGATGGCTCTGGGGACGATGCATGGGTCGTGGCGGCCTTTGACGATCAGCTCCTGAACGTTTCCATCGTTCAGATCGACGCTCTGCTGGGGGCGGGAAATGGAGGGGGTGGGCTTGAGGGCTGCCCGGAAAATCAGGGGCATTCCGGTGGTAATGCCGCCGAGAATTCCCCCGGCATTGTTGGTGACGGTGCGGATTTGCCCATCCGAAATAACGTAATCGTCGTTATTCTGGCTGCCCCGCAGATTTGCGGCGGAAAAGCCCGCACCGAATTCCACACCCTTCACGGCGGGAACGCCGTAGACGATTTGGGCGATTCGACTCTCCACGCCGCCGAACATGGGTTCTCCCACCCCGGCGGGAAGACCGGTGACGGCGCATTCCACAATGCCGCCCACGCTGTCGCCGTCACCCTTGGCGGCGGAAATGGCATCCCGCATCTGTGCCCCTGCGTCCGGTTTTATCACCGGGAAATCCGGCTGGATGGAATCCATATCCGGGGCGAGGGGGTCAAAGGGCGTGTCGGAAATGCCCGCGATGGCGGCAACATGGGCGAAAACCTGAATTCCCATGCCCCCCAGCCATTGTTTGCACAGTCCTCCCGCAATGCAGAGCGGCGCGGTCAGACGGCCGGAAAAGTGTCCGCCTCCGGCGGCGTCCTGAAATCCGCCGTATTTGATCTGGGCGGTGAGGTCCGCGTGTCCGGGACGGGGGCAGTCCTTCAGATTGGCGTAGTCCCCGGAGCGGGTGTTTTTGTTGTAAATGGCGGCGGCAATGGGTGCGCCGCAGGTGAAGCCGTCCAGAATTCCGGAGAGAAATTCCGGCCGGTCGGCTTCCTTTCGCGGCGTTGACCAGTCGTTCTGACCGGGGGCGCGGCGGTTCAGGAAGATTTGCAGCGCGTCCGTGTCCACGGGCAGACCTGCCGGAATGCCGTCCAGCGTCATGCCGATGGCCGCACCGTGGGATTGGCCGAAAATGGACAATTTCAGATTTTCACCGTAGGTACTGCTCATAGTTACCTCCTAAACGGGCGTATTCTTCAAAGAATTTTGGATAGGATTTTCCCACGCACTCCACGCCAAGAATGGCCACGGGTGCTTTGCAGGCAGTCGCGGCAATGGCGGCGGACATGGCGATGCGGTGATCGTTCATGGCATCCACCGTCCCGCCGACCAGCCCCGTGCCGTACACCGTCAGGGTGTCCTCGGAAGCCTGTGCCTTTCCGCCCAGCGCTTCCACCATGGCAATAACGGACGCGACACGGTCGGATTCTTTCAGCCGCAGCCGCCCAATGTCCGTGAACACAGCGCCATTTTTACACGCCGCCGTAACGGCGAGAATGGGGACTAAATCGGGAATATCGGCGGCGGAAATGATGGGATGGTCTTCCAGCGCGGGAAGCAGATCAAAGACCGCCCGGTCGCCCTGGGGGGAATCCGGGGAGAGGTTCGTCACCTCTACACTGCTGCCCAACGCCTTTGCAGCAAGGAAGAACGCGGCGTTGCTCCAATCGCCTTCTACCGTCAGCGTGCCGGGGGAGTGGAACGGGGTGCCGCCGGTCACGACAAAATCCGACGTTTCTTTTCCAAATATTTCCATTGCCCGCTGGGTCATGGTGATATAGGGGCGGGATTCCACCTTCCCGGTCAGACGGATGCGGCTTTTTCCCGGAATCAGGGCGGCGGAAAGCAGCAGCCCCGTAATAAACTGGCTGGAAACGCCGCCGTCGATGACGTATTCTCCCGCCCGCAGACGCCCGGTGCAGCGAACGGTATCCGCAGTCGGGCGGGTGAGGGTGCAGCCCATACGTTCCATTTCCTCCCACAGCGGGGAGAGAGGGCGGCTGGGAAGCCTGCCCTCCAAATGAAACATTGCGTCAATGCCCAAAGCCCCGGCCACTGGCAGCAGAAACCGCAGGGTAGAGCCGCTGTCGTGGCAGCGAAGCGCTGTCTGCCGGGGGATTTCCTTCGCCGGGATGACCCGGTAGCCGGAGTCGGTTCGTGTGATGTCCGCACCCAGAGCGTTCAGGCAGCCCATGGTCGCTTCGATGTCCCGGTTGGTTTCGGGGCAGAAAAGAGTGGTGGGCGCGTCGGCAAAGGCGGCGCAGATCAGCAGACGGTGCGCCTGAGACTTCGAGGGGATGGCGCGGACGGTTCCCGAAAGTTTCCCGGGAAAAATGGTGATATCCATATCAAAGACCTGCCTGAATAAAGGATTTCAGGGATTCGACCTTGGTCGGGACAATGACGCAGTCGCCGATGGCGCGGGGGATGATGAGATTCACCGTGCCGCCGGAACGCTTCTTGTCCGAGAGGGTGTAGGTGAAAAGGTCGTCTGCGGAGTAGTCCGTCCGGGTGGGCAGACCGAATTGTTCCAGAAGCGCCACGATTCGCGGCGTATCGGCGCAGGCGGATGCCCGGCTGACGATGGCCATGCCAATGGCGACGGCCTTGCCGTGGGAGATGGCAAAATGGCTTTTGGCCTCCACGCCGTGACCGACGGTGTGGCCCAGATTCAGCTTCATCCGGGCGCCGGTGTCAAACTCGTCCTCCATGACCACATCCCGCTTTAGTTCCACACAGCGGGTGATGACCGCTTCCCGGTCAAAGGAAAGCCCCTTTTCTTCCAGATGGGCGAACAGCTTCGGGTCGTACAGCGCGCCGTACTTGATGACCTCGGCGCAGCCGTCCCGGAAAATGTCAAGGGGGAGGGAATTCAGGGTATCCGTGTCGCACAGCACAAGACTTGGCTGGCAGAACGCCCCAGCGAGGTTCTTCCCGGCGGGGAGATCAATGGCTGTTTTGCCGCCCACGGAGGAATCCACGGCGGCAAGCAGGGTTGTGGGAACCTGAATGAAGCGGATGCCCCGGAGGTAGCTTGCGGCGGCGAAGCCTGCCAGATCGCCCACCACGCCGCCGCCCAGAGCGACGATCATGTCGGAACGGGTCAGCCGGTTTTCCGCGAGAAAGTTCAGGAGATCGAGGAAAATCTGCCCGTTTTTGCTTTCTTCCCCGGCGGGGAATACATAGGAAACCACGGAAAAACCGGCGCTTTTCAGGCTCTCTTCTACAGCTGCGCCGTAAAGGGGATAGACGTTGCTCTCGCTGACGACGCAGATTTTCTGCGCCTTTCCCAACTTTTTTGCTTCCGTGCCCAGCGTGGGCAGCAGACCATGACCGATCAGAATATCATACTGTCTGGAGGCGCGGACGATAACGGTGTTCATCCGTCCACCTCCTCTTTGCGCTTTTTGCCCTCGTCCAGCAGCCGGACTAATGTGTCCATATCATCCGCGGCAATGGCGTCCCGGTAGGCGGACAGGCTCTCAATATAGCTGTCCAGCTCGAAAAGAACATTGTCCTTGTTTTCCATGAACAGCTCCGCCCACATCTGAGGATTCAGCCAGGCGACGCGGGTCAGGTCTTTGTAGCTTCCGGCAGAAAAGCCCTTGTGCTTCAAAGCGGTGGGGGACTTGATGAATGCGTTGCTGAGAATGTGGGGCATTTGGGAGGTAAAGGCAATCATTTTGTCATGCTCTTCCGCTGTTGTGACGGAGAAAAAGCCGAAATGACAGGGTTTCAGTGCGGTTTTTACCCGGTCTAACAGCTGAATGTCGTCATACACCGGCGGAACCAGCACCATGGGTGCGCCCGCAAAGAGGTTTGCCCGGCTGTATTTGAAGCCGGAGAACTGGGAGCCTGCCATGGGATGCCCGCCCACGAAGGTGAAGCCGTACCGTTCGGCGAGAGGGAAGCACCGGCTGCAAACCTCCCGCTTGATGCCGCAGCAGTCGATCACCAGCGCGTCCTTGGACACGAGGGGCGCGTTCTTTTCCAGCCAGTCGGCGCAGCCGCCGGGGTAGATGGCAAGCAGGATCAGGTCGCACTCCGGAATGGTGGTTTCATCCAGTCTGCCGTGAACCGCGCCGGAAAGCATGGCGAAGGAGAGCATACTTTCGTTTCGCTGAATGGCGTAGACGGTGTGACCCTCCAGAGCGTAGGCTCTGGCAAGGGAACCGCCGATCAGGCCAAGACCCAAAATACCGACTTTCATACAAGAACCTCACGAATCTGCCGGACTTTCCGGCTGATCTCATCGAACTGGGGCGGCGTGATGGACTGGGCGCCGTCGCACAGCGCGTGGGCGGGATCGTTGTGGACCTCCACCATGATGCCGTCGGCACCGGCGGCGGTGGCCGCGTAGGCCATGGGGGCGACCAGATCGGCCTTGCCGGTGGCATGGCTGGGATCGACCACCACGGGCAGGTGGGTCAGATTGTGCAGAACGGGGACTGCGGAAAGGTCGAGGGTGTTCCGGGTGGCGGTCTCAAAGGTGCGGATGCCCCGCTCGCAGAGGATGACCTTGCTGTTGCCCTCGCTCATGATATATTCGGCGCTCATGAGCAGCTCCTGCAAGGTGTTGGCAAGTCCCCGTTTCAGCAGAATGGGCTTGTCGGTCTTGCCCAGCTCTTTCAGAAGGTCAAAGTTCTGCATATTCCGCGCACCTACCTGAATGATATCCACGTCGGCGAACAGATCGAGGGTGGAAATGTTCATGATCTCCGTGACGATGGGCAGCCCCGTGGCCTTTTTGGCCTCCAGAAGCAGCCGGATGCCCTCGCCCTTCATGCCCTGAAAGGCGTAGGGGGAGGTGCGGGGCTTGAACGCGCCGCCCCGGAGAATGGATGCGCCGGATTCCTTGACGGCGGAAGCGACGGCAATGATCTGCTCCTCGGATTCCACGCTGCACGGGCCTGCGATCATGGCAAAATACCCGCCGCCGATGCGGGCGTTTCCCGCCTCGATGATGGTGTCCTTGGGGTGGAATTTCCGGTTGGCCTGCTTGAACGGCTCAGAGACCCTCTTGACGGTCTCAACCATTTCCAGGCTTTTCAGAAGGTCGATGTCCACCCGGCTGGTGTCGCCGACCAGACCGAGAATGGTGACCTCCGAGCCTTCGGAAATGTGAACGTCCAGATTCATATTTTTGAGCCAGTCCACAAGGTGCTGGATCTGGGAGGGCGTGGTGCCGTTTTTCAATACTGCGATCATTGCTTAACATCTCCTGATAATAAAATAACGCCGCACGGCAATTCGTGCGGCGTCTTGAGATAACCCTTTAAGCTCCTGAGAATTTTCTGCAGCACAAATCGCTATTACTTTTTTCGGGTAAAAAAGTAATAGTAATAAAAGGAAAAGCGCACAGAAGAATTCATGGTGACCATACAAAAAGGCTCCTTGTTCAGTAGCTGCGGACATTATACCACGGGCGGCGGAATATTGCAAGAGGAATTTACACAAATCGTGCCATTTTTCACCTACTGAATATGCGTATGATTGTTGATATGATCCTGACAGTAGCAGTAGTAGCCCTTGCACTTGGAGCAGTAGCGGAATTCCAGCTCCGGGTTCGTCACGTCGGTGCGGCCGCAGATCGTGCAGCGGTGGGTGTAGGGGGCTTTCGGCGTGGCGGTGGAGGCTTCGTAGGAGCCGGCGTTGAAATGAATGACCTTCGCCTTGGGCTGCTTGGGCTTCCTGCGGAACAGGCGGCTGGCATTGGCACGCCAGGACACGGGAATCACGTTCAGCACGTCCTTGCCGAAAAAGAGAAAATAGTTGGCAAGGGCGATTACGGGGAACAGATTGTAGGGGAAGGGGTCGGTAAACAGACTGAGCAGCACCAATGCCAGATCGACCAGCGCGAAAATCCACGCCTTTATGGGGATGATGAAAAACAGCAGAAAATTTGCGTCGGGGTACAGCGTGGCGTAGCTGAGGAACAGACTCAGGTTCAGATAGGTGACGCTGGCCTGACCGCCGAAGATCATGCAGTAAATGTCCATCATCACCACCCCGGTGAGGTAGAACAGGTTGAACCGTAGGGTGCCCCACACATTTTCCATGGCTCTGCCCAGGGAGTAGTAGCACAGCAGGGTGATGGCGGTGAGCAGAATGTTCCCGGCGCTGTAGGTCAGGGGATAGGTGATCAGCCGCCAGACCTGTCCCTGAAGAATGCTCGTCCGGTCAAATCGGAGGGTGCTGTACAGAAGGGCGTTGCCGGACATCTGGCTGAACAGGTAGACCACGGCGGTGCCGATGACGATGTAAAGCATCAGATTGGGGATGCCCTTATTCCGGTTTTTGAAGCAGAAAAGCTCAAATTTTTTGCGTAAATTTTTCACGGTACTCAACTCCTGATACTATTTCCTGATTAAAATCTTTTCTAAAGATCATAATGGAGGTTCAGTATAAAAAACGTATCCCCATTCTATCAGCAATTCATTCAAATGTCTATATCGGATTTGTAAACAAAAAGCTTGACTTTTTTAGAAAATTGTGTAGAATACAGTGTTGAACTGCATACAAGCCTTATCAAGAGTGGTGGAGGGAACGGCCCGATGAAACCCGGCAACCTGTTTACACAAGGTGCCAAATCCGGCGGCAAACGAAAGATGAGGATTCGATACTGACGCACATCGAATCTTCGGTGTGCGGTTTTTCTTTTTCAATTTAGATAGACAGAAAGGAAAAACAAAATGGAAAAAAGACTTTTTACCTCTGAATGTGTCACCAACGGACACCCTGACAAAGTAGCGGACTCCATCTCCGACGCCATTCTGGACGCCTGCCTTGCGCAGGACCCCCATTCCCGCGTGGCCTGCGAGACCATGGTCACCACAAATTTCTGCATCATCTGCGGCGAGATCACCACGAAAGCTACCGTTGACTACGCTGCCGTTGCCCGGGAGGCCATCCGGAAGATCGGCTATGTCTACCCCGGCGACGGCTTCGACGCCGACACGGTGGAAATTCAGTGCCGCATCCACACCCAGTCCGCCGATATTGCGCTGGGAACCAACGACGAGGTCGGCGGCGCGGGCGATCAGGGCATGATGTTCGGCGGCGCCTGCACCCAGACCCCGGAACTGATGCCCCTGCCCGCAGCCCTCAGCCGCGCCCTGTGCAGCCGCCTGACCCAGTGCGTCCACGAGACGGACTTGCTTCGCCCCGACGGAAAGACCCAGGTCACGGTGGAATTCGACGAGCAGGGCAACGTGGTGGGAATCGACACCGTGGTCGTCTCCGTCATGCACAGCGCGGATTTCCCAATCGAGGCGCTGAGAAAATACGTCCGGGAGAATGTGATTGCCCCGGTTCTGGAGCGTTACGGCTTCCACATTGAGAACGTTGCCCATATCCACATCAACCCCACCGGCAATTTCGTCATCGGCGGCCCCAACGGCGACACCGGCCTGACCGGGCGGAAGATCATCGTGGACACCTACGGCGGCTATTTCTCCCACGGCGGCGGCGCATTCTCCGGCAAGGACCCCACCAAGGTTGACCGCAGTGCGGCGTATATGGCGAGATACATGGCGAAAAATCTGGTTGCCGCGGGTCTTGCAACCAAGGTGCAGGTGCAGCTGGCCTACGCCATCGGCGTTGCCCAGCCGGTGTCCCTTCGGGTGGACAGCTACGGCACCGGCAAGATCTCCGACGAGAAAATGACGGAGCTTCTGCGGGAGACCTGCGACATGACCCCCGCCGGGATCATCCGCAAGCTCGACCTTCGTCGTCCCATCTACGCAGACACCGCCGCCCACGGCCACTTCGGCATTGAGAGCCGCCCGTGGGAGCAGACAGATCTGGCGGACAAGCTGCGTGAGCTGGCAGGAATCTAATATAAGACAGCGGGGGAGGGCAAATGGCCTTTCCCCGCAAGTTTTTTATATTCTCTTGGCAAATCGGGAAGAATATGGTATGATACACTCAGAAAAAGGTCGGGAGGAATTCCTATGCTGGATTTTATCAGAATTGCCTGCGCCGTACCGGCGGTCAGGGTGGGGGATACGGCGAAGAACGCGGAGGATATCTGCGCCTATATCGAAAAAGCCGACGGGGAGCGGGCGGATATCGTCCTGTTCCCGGAGCTGGCGCTTACCGGGTATTCCTGTCAGGATTTGTTCTTTCAGGACACCCTCTGGACGGGAGTTCAGCAGGGTATCCGGAAAATTGCCGGTTACACGAAGAATTACCCCAATGTAACGGCGGTGGTGGGACTGCCCGTCCGGACGGGAATGCGGATGTACAACTGCGCCGCCGTCATTTCCCGGGGAAAGATTCACGCCCTGGTGCCGAAGACCTACATTCCCAATTATAATGAGTTTTACGAAAAGCGCTGGTTTTCCTCCGGGGCGGAGGTGACGGAGGACATGGCGGAGCTTCTGGGCGAGCCTGTCCCCATTCTCCCGAGAGCCGTTTTCCGCGTTGGCGGAACGCTGCTGGGCGTGGAGATCTGCGAGGATATGTGGACGCCCCTGCCGCCGTCTACGTTTCTGGCGCTGAACGGCGCGGAGGTGATTCTGAACCTCTCCGCCTCCAACGAAACCATCGGCAAGCGCGCCTATCGCCGGGGGCTGGTGCAGCACCAGTCCGCCGCGCTGAACTGCGTCTATGCCTACTGTTCCGCCGGTTCCACGGAGTCCACCCAGGATTTGATTTTCTCCGGCCAGAGCCTGATCGGGGAGGACGGAAGGCTCCTTGCCGAAACGGAAGAACCCATTGCGTCGGACTATATGCTGGTCTGCGACTGCGACCTTGGCAGAATCCGCGCCGACCGGATGAAAAACAAGGGCTTCAAGGATGCCGCCCAACAGAATCCGGGACATCCCGCCGTGCTTGTTGACACCAACGCCCCGGAACTTCGCAGCGACGGCGCAGATTATCCGCTGTCGAAACTGCCCTTCGTCCCCACGGGAAAGCAGAACCGCGTTCAGCGGTGCATGGAGATTTTCCACATGCAGGTGGCGGGGCTGAAACAGCGGCTGTCCATTCTGGGCAGCGCGAAAGCGGTCGTCGGCATTTCCGGGGGACTGGACTCCACCCTGGCGCTGCTGGTGTCCGTGGAGGCCATGCGTCAGCTGGGGCGGCCCGCGTCGGATGTCTGCGGCGTGACCATGCCCTGCTTCGGCACCTCCGACCGGACGTACAACAACTCCTGGGAGCTGATGCGCACCCTGGGAATTTCCTGCAAGGAAATCAATATCAAAGACGCGGTGAACCTCCACTTTTCCGACATCGGCCACGACCCCAGCGTCCACAACGGCACCTACGAAAATTCTCAGGCCAGAGAACGGACGCAGATCCTTATGGACTACGCCAGTGTCGTCGGCGGCATTGTGGTAGGTACCGGGGACTTAAGCGAGCTTGCCCTCGGCTGGTGTACCTACAACGGCGACCACATGAGCATGTATGGCGTGAACGCTTCCATTCCCAAGACCCTGATCCGCTGGATGATCGACGCGATTTCGGAAATGCCCGCCTTCGCCCCCTCCCGGGCGGTGCTTCAGGACATTCTGGACACCCCCATCAGCCCGGAGCTGCTGCCCCCGGACGCCGAGGGGAAGATCGCCCAGCACACCGAGGATCTGGTCGGCCCCTACGCGCTGCATGACTTTTTCCTGTATTATGTCCTCCGCTTCGGTTTCCGCCCCACGAAAATCTACACCCTGGCCTGTCGGGCGTTCGCGGGAGATTTTGAGCCGGAAGTCATCAAAAAATGGTTGAAAACCTTCTATCGCCGGTTCTTCACCCAGCAGTTCAAGCGCAGCTGCCTGCCGGACGGGGTGAAGGTCGGCTCCGTCACCCTCAGCCCCAGAGGGGACTGGCGGATGCCCAGCGACGCCGGCGCAAGACTGTGGCTGGACGAAGTTGAAAGTCTATAATATATGTAAGCCCCCGGTTCGACAGAACCGGGGGCGCGTTGCGTATTATGGTCAGAAATCAACGGCTTCGCCGTTCAGGGTCAGGGTGTTTGCCGCGCCCAGAGTGAGGACGTAGACGGCCTCGGCTTCGCCCTTGGCGATCAGGTCGGCAAGAACGATGGTCGCCGTGTGGGTGCCGTCGGTGAAGGTGATCTTCTCAATGCCCTGGTTCTGCAGATAGCCCAGCGCCCGGAGAGTACCGGTGAGAATGGCACCGTCGGCACTGGCCGTCAGGGTCAGAACGCCGTCCGCGGTTTCCGCCTGGTGCTTCAGCGTGCTGCCATCCAGGTTGAGCACCCGGCAGAGCGGCTCCCGCTTGTCTGGTTCTTCAGAGGAAGCGGATACCGTGCCGACGATGGTGTCCAGGACAGTTCCGTCGCCGGATTTCCGCTCCACCTTGCCGGTGGTGTACAGCCCGGAGGTGTCCGGTTCTATCTCACTGCCGTCAACCTGATTACCTGTGTCGGTGTTATATCCACCGCCGCCGATGGCCGCACCGTAACCTCCTAATAGGCACGGATCTCCGCCTGTAGCCTCCACCCGGGAATCCTTGGAGATGGTAACATCGCTGCCGCTCCCTTTATAGCCACCGCCGATGCCTGCGCCGCACAACCCGCCATTGGCAATAACCTTCCCGCCGGAGATGGTGATATCACTGCCGTTGCCTCTAGGTCCGCCGCCGATGCCTGCGCCGCACCACCCGCCATTGGCGGTGACTTCTCCGCCGGTGATGGTGATATCACTGCCGCTCCCTAAAACGCCACCGCCGATGCCTGCGGCCTCACCTCCGCCGTTGGCGGTAATCTCCCCGCCAGTGATGGTGATATCGCTGCCGCTCCCTTCATAGCCGCCGCCGATGCCAGCACCGCCATGCCCGCCATTGGCGGTCAGCTCTCCTTCTCCGCTCTCGGAGCCGATGGTCAGGTTGCCGTCATTGGCCTTTTCCACGCCGGCGTGCTTATCGCCGCTGGAAACAGTGTTGATGCCTTCCACGTTCAGATTGACGTTGCCCTTGCCCTCGGTTTTGATCGCGGCATTACCGGTGCTGATATTGGTGTCCTTGATGGTCACATTGGCGGTGGTGTCCTTTTCCGCCTTGATGGTGATGGTGTTGCTGGTTTGATTACCGTTGCTGGTGATGGTGGGGTTGCTGTCCTCTGCGCTGCTTCCTCCCTGAGAGACGGTCTGGGTCGTGCCGCCCTCGGCATTTGCGGTGGCGGTGATCTCAATGCTGCCGTTTTCCAGATTCCATTCCGCGGCCAGAACCGCCGTGGGCAGGAATGCCGCGATCAGCAGCAGAGACGCAATTCGAACGATCAATTTACCCATATGGTTTCCTCCTGACTGTGACGTTCCCGGCAGGAGTAGCTGCCGCCGGGGTGTGGAACAAGGCTTCCGATGTGACGCTGGTTTGCGTACCATTCTGACGATTCTTATTCTACCAGATATTCCCGCAAAATGCAAGAAAACTTTATAAAAGAATCGGCTGAATCTGCCGCCCCGCCAGCGCTTCCGTCATGGCCTGGGGAATCATCGCAAAGTCCGCGACCATGCTGGTGGGCTTCTTCACGGCGTCGTCCTGCCCGAAGGGGACAAAATAGTAGTGCTTCCGGGCGAGGAGCCTGCCAATATTTTCCGCTGCGCCTGCCAGCGCGTCGTTGCTGGACACGGCGACGAGAACCGGGCGGCCGTTGCGCAGGTGACTTTTCGCCGCCATGGTCACCGGGGTGTCGGCGATGGAATGGGCGAGCTTTGCCAGGGTATTTCCGGTGCAGGGGGCGATGATGAGAATGTCAAACAGCTTCTTTGGCCCCACCGGCTCCACCTGGGCAAGGGTGTGCAGCGGCGGCGTGCCGCAGATGGTTTCCGCCATGACGATATGCTCCCGCGCCGTCCCGAAACGGCTGTCAACGCTATAAGCGGCGTCGGAGAAAATGGGGGTCACGTGATGCTCCCGGCTGAGCTGCTCCATAACGGGGAACACAATAGAATAAGTACAAAACGAGCCGCACACGGCAAATCCGATTTCCATAATCATTCCTCCCTGCACAAACGAACGTAGGTTTCCGCAATCAGACGGCCGGAGCTTTCCGGCATGTGGACGCCTGGCAAGCCCCGCGCCACGATGACGGAATCGCCCTCCATGCCGGTTCTGGACGCAAGGTCGATTTTCACGCAGTCGGGGTGGCACTGGGCGAGCTGTTCCTTGGTCAGCAGCCTTTCCGGCGCGGTGTTGAGAATCAGGCGGTACTTGCCCAAATTCTCTGCCATCCGGGCGGTATCCACCGCGGCGTAGCCCAGCCCCCGGCAAATGGCGCGGTCGGCGTTCTTCCGCGCTGCGACGGTCAGGTCAGCCCCCAAAGCGTGGAGAATCTGCCCCAGGCATTTCCCGATGCGTCCCCAGCCGATCACCAGCACGGGACACTGCCGCAGGGTCATGGGCAGGTAGGACAGGGCGATCTCCACGGCGCACTCGGCGGTTATGTAGGCGTTTTCTGCCTGATACTGGGCGTCCTTCAGAAAATCGATACACCGGTAATTGTCCAGCGCCGGGTGGTCAAGATTTCCGCCGCAGACCGTCACGTCCGGCGGAAGCTGCGCCAGCAGATTTTCCACACTTCCCCCCATGCGAAGCGTCCCATCCGGCGCGAAGCTGGGAACGTCCAGCAGTACCGCGCCCACGTCAGAGCCGGGGCGCTCGGCCAGATCAATGTAAAAATTTCCCAGATATTCTCCGGCATAGCGGGCGGCAGCCGTGCCGCCGGCGCAGTAAAGCCGTTTGCCATCCATCGGCATCACTCCTTCCTGCCAGAATATGCAGGGCGTTCTCTGCTGGTGCTTGATTTTTCGGAACTTTTCTGTATAATGAAAGAAAAAGGGGTGAAGCGTATGCAGAGACTTGGATTTATACATGATATGATGGACGTGAAGGTGCTGATCCTGTTCGTGATGGCAAGGGTCAACTATCCCGTGAATATGCAGCAGATCTACGAGCTTTGCTATCAGGACGACTGCCTGAGCTATTTCGACGTCTGCACCGCAATTCCTGAAATGGTGAAGTCCGGCCACCTGAAGCAGGTGGAGAACGATTGCTACGAGATCACGGACAAGGGCAAGGCGGACGGCTCCCTGACGGAGGATTCCATCGCCTACACGGTCAAATGCCGGGCGGACAACGCCGTCAACCGGTTCAACCGTCAGATCCGCCGTTCCAGCTTCGTCAAGACCCAGATCATCCCCCGGGATAACGGGGACTATTCCGTGGTCATGGCGCTGGACGACGAGATGGGCAATCTCATGACCCTGGAGCTGCTGGCACCGAACCAGCGTCAGGCGGTGCGTCTGGGGAAGCTCTTTGAAAAGAAAGCGGAAGCGGTCTACAATCTGACCATGGCGGAGTTACTGGACGATGAAGACGAGGCGGACGATTGAGCCTACCCCCTTGTCGGAATGAGGAAAATGTGGTATAGTAACCTTACACCGAAGAATCGGTGAAACGAAAGGAGCTGCCGCATATGAAATTCCAGTACAGTGAGAAAAAAGTAAAGCTTCCCGGGAATGTCCACGCTTATGCCGAGAAAAAGGTTACGAAGCTGGCGCGCTTTTTTGAGGAGGATGCGGAAGCACTCATCGTCTTTTCTGTAGAGAAGAACCAGAACAACGTGGAACTCACCGTTCACGGTGCGGGAACCTGGTTCCGGGCAAGTGAAAGCACTTCGGATATGTTCGCGTCTATCGACGCCGCCGTCGCCACCATCGAGGGCCAGATCCGCAAGAACAAGACCCGGCTCGCCCGCCGTCTGCGTCAGGATGCATTCACCCGCACGGTGCAGGAGGAGACCAGCTTCGTTCCGGAGACGGAGGAAGACGATCTCAGCCTGAAGAAAGTCAAGAGCTTCTACTTCAAGCCCATGACCCGGGAGGAAGCGGTCATGCAGATGAACCTGCTGGAGCACAATTTCTTCGCGTTCCGTGACGAGGACAACGGCGGGAGCTTTGCCGTGGTGTACCGCAGAAACGATGGGGGCTACGGCCTAATCGACGACGCGGAATAAGAAAACAAGTGAATTTGGAAGCCTCTCCGGGGGCTTCCAAATTTTTTCAGAAAATGTCGAATTAAGGCTTGACAAAGGGAAGGCGGCGTGGTAATATATGCAAGCTGTTTCGAGAGAGACGGCAGCGAAAGTAAATTGCGTGCAAAGGAAAATGAAAAAGGACGAAAAAAGTTCTTGACAAAGTACAGAGCGCGTGATATACTGAGCAAGCTAACCGCGAGTGCGGTCAGCGCGCTGTATCTTGTAAATTGAATAACGCAGACGATTATAAAAGACACCTTGGACAATAAATGGATTGTTTAAGCGTAAGCGAAAAAACAGCCAACGAAAATTCTTGAGTAATGAAATGCTAGAAGCAGATTATTCAAAAGCTTGATTTTAGGCTCTTCGGAGTTTAAGATACAAATTTTTGAGAGTTTGATCCTGGCTCAGGACGAACGCTGGCGGCGTGCCTAACACATGCAAG
>OLOK01000198.1_pt1 | contig 56108 bp, 57 predicted proteins | sample 1672591 | NCBI WGS metagenome assembly OLOK01 (sample SAMEA3136703, study PRJEB25190) | human gut metagenome | biome: human gut; feature: human-associated habitat; material: faeces | place: Austria | collected 2013 | reverse complement strand
TCTTTCACCTCATTATATGCTTACATTATGTTATAATTCACTCCATGAATCAGGAAGCTTTCTTATCATTATTTTTTCATATAAGATTTTTCCTACAAAAATTTTCCTCCTTCCAGGACATTCTTTTCTCAATCTTGAAGTCTATTGCTTAAAATGTAAGATATTCAAGAGCAAAAGCTTTTTGTTAAAGAGTCAACTAATGGGGAAAATCTTTAGAAAAGACCATCCTTATCCCCATTATAACATAAGAAAATGGAGAGAATAAAAATAAAAAAGTTCCCTTAGGAACTCTTTTAAAATCGAATATTTTCTCGGGTTTTCTCATAAGATGTAACAAAACGACTTGTTACGCCAGGCTCAACAACCTCGAGAGCTTGAGAAATCACTTCGAATGAACTTTCATAATCAAATTGATTTTCAAAGATATCCAAAGCTTTATTAAAAGCTTCCTGAATACTTTGATCAAAGGAACGATAACGATTAGAATACTGAAGAAGCTGTTCTGTCAAAGTTGCGTACTGAACAATCTGATAGGTTTCAGTTTCCAAATCATGAATGTCATTTGTAACATTTTCAAGTAACAAATTAACATTGTCAATATTACGCGCAATTGCTCCAACTCTGTAAGCAAGGCCTCTGTATGATCACTGGCTGTAAAGAAGAGACTTAAGAAACTCTTTGGAATTCCTGGTAAATTGCGTTTTTCCATATAGCGCTTAATTGTGTGAAGCTTGTTGATGTAGATGTTGACTTTTTGACGAGCATTGTCATCATCTTTTTCAATTCTCTCTAGACGCTCACCAAGAGTGATTTGTTCGTCTTCAATTTCTTTCAAGCGTTCTTGAGTTGCTTCAAGTGCTTCCTGAGTTAACGAATAAGCTTGTTTATTTTCAGCTGAGTCTTCTACAGTAGCTAAAACAACTGCCTCTAATGCAGACAATTCACTTTGTAAATCACGAACTTTCTCATCTTCTTCATCAGATAGAAGATACATCTTAGACAAACGATCCAACTCACTTTGAAGGTGTTGGTTGTTTTCTTTTGTATGTTTCAAATAAGCTGGTAAGTTTTCTTGTAATTTTTCAACAACTTTCTGAGCAGCAATTTCTCGCGTAAAGATGTCATACAAAGCATTGATTTCTTCTTGAATTTGAGTATTTTCATATTGGGCATTATCCAACTCCAAAGCAGCAATATTCTCATAGTTTTGAGTGATATTAGAGTGGAGTTGTGAGAAGCGAGACTCGATATCCGTTTCAACAAAATGATATCCAGCTTCCACCAATTTCCGATAACCAGATTCAAGATCTTCCAGCTGGTCTGGTAAAACTTCTCTTAGTTCAGTGACAATACTTGGCACTTTATCAACAATATGAGTTAAAGCAAGGATATGGTTCTCGGTTTTATCCAAAATATCCGCAGCTTCTACTGGGTCCCCAGAAGAATTAAGGGTAACAAATTGGGAGAACTCAGATTCAATATTTTGCAATTGCTTTTGAATCTCTTGAACTGCTGGTCCATACTTTTCTGTGTCTTCAGCTACTTTAACTTGTAGATTTTCAAACAATTCCAAAGCATGGAGAACACGTCCGCTATTTTTAGCTTCTTGCTTTTCTAAATCAGCTAAAGCCTCACGGATTAACTCAATATCTTCTTCAACCAGATTAATCTGACTTTCAATACTATCAATCGCATGTTTTGCCTTTAGAAAGCGAAAGGAATTGTTATAACCTTCTGCTTCAAAGATATTATTTTCAATATCTGCAAAAGAATTAAGGGAAAGATCGACCCATTTTTGATTCCACTCACGGAAAGTCACCTGACTTTGACCGATGAGATGCATATTCTTAATCGCCTCTACTTCATCATTCACAGGAAGATTATATAGTTTCTCTTTACGTTCTTCCAAACTATCAAGTAGAGTCTCATTTCTCTTTCTTAGGACAACAGCAGCTACATAAGCAAGAATTAAAGCTACTGCAATCACTATGATTAGAATAATTAGTCCGTTAGACATATAAAACTCCTTCGTATTATTACTTGAGAATAAACATAATGATTATATCATAATTTCATTAGTCTTGTATACAATTTCTTCATTTCTATACATCTAATGTACTGTAAACAGCATTTTCTTCGATAAATTCGCGACGTGGTTCTACCCGATCTCCCATCAGCATATCAAAGATTTTGTCTGCTTCTGCAGCATCGTCAACTGAAACACGTGCCATCAAGCGGTGTTCTGGATCCATGGTTGTTTCCCACAGTTGGTGATCATCCATTTCTCCCAAACCTTTATAACGCTGAATTGTAGGCTTAGAGCGACCTTCACTATACCTAGCCAAAGCTTCTTGAAGTTTTATTTCTTGATCAGCTCCTGGCTGAATATATTCTTTGACTTCACTTCCAACCTTAACACCATAGATAGGTGGCTGAGCGATGTAAACATAGCCTGCTTCCAAGACTGGCTTCATATAGCGATAAATCAAAGTCAAAAGTAAGGTACGAATATGAGCTCCATCGACATCGGCATCAGTCATGATAACCAATTTTTGATAACGGCACTTGCTAATATCAAAATCAGCACCAAAACCAGTTCCCATAGCTGTGAAAAGGCTACGGATTTCTTCGTTGGCCAATATTTTATCCATGCTGGCCTTCTCAACATTAAGAATCTTACCTCGAATTGGCAAAATTGCCTGAAATTCACGGTTCCGTCCTGACTTAGCTGAACCTCCAGCTGAGTCTCCCTCTACGATAAAGAGTTCTGTTTCAACAGGATTATTTGACGAACAATCCGCCAGTTTACCTGGCAAATTCGAAATTTCCAGACCAGATTTTTTACGGGTGACTTCTCTCGCTCTTTTTGCAGCTATTCTAGCTTTTGAAGCCAAAATTCCTTTTTCAACAATCTTCTTAGCAACTGCAGGATTCTCTAAAAGAAAATCTGAGAATGCTTCGCTAAATAGACGGTTGGTAATTTTAACAACTTCGCTATTTCCCAGTTTGGTCTTGGTTTGTCCTTCAAACTGAGGATTCGGGTGTTTAACAGAGATAACTGCTGTCAAGCCTTCTCGAACGTCTTCACCTGTGAGATTATCTTCGTTTTCTTTGAGAAGTTTATTCTTCTTAGCGTAATCATTGATGACACGAGTTAGGGCTGTACGGAAACCTTGCTCATGTGTCCCACCTTCATGTGTGTGGATATTATTAGCAAAACTCATCACCGTTTCATGGTAGCCTGTCGTATACTGCATAGCTACTTCCACGGTTATATCCTCCATTTCTCCATCTGTATAAATAGGATTGTCGAAGATGACTTCCTTATTTTCATTGATATACTGGACATAACTAGCAATCCCACCTTCGTAATGGTAGTCTTTACTTTGTTCTATACCATCTCGTTTATCAGTAATCGAGATAGACAAGCCTCGGTTGAGAAAAGCAAGTTCTTGGATCCGTTTATTGAGTTTTTCAAAATCAAATTCAACAGTCTCGGTGAAGATTTCTGGGTCTGGCGTAAAATGAACCGTTGTACCTGTCTGATCTGTTTCACCGATCACTTTCAAATCAGCCACGACATGGCCACGAGTGTATTCTTGGAAGTGAATTTGACCATTTTTATATACCTTAACATCCAGTTGGGTGGACAAAGCATTTACAACAGAAGAACCTACACCGTGAAGGCCTCCTGAAACCTTGTAACCGCCACCGCCAAATTTCCCTCCAGCGTGAAGGACCGTAAAGACAGTTTCAACAGCAGGACGACCTGTTTTTTCCTGAATATCGACAGGGATCCCGCGTCCATCATCAACTACTGTGATAGAATTGTCTTTTTCAATAAAGACTTGAATATGACTAGCAAAACCAGCCAAGGCTTCGTCAATAGAGTTATCAACGATTTCCCATACCAAATGGTGCAGACCTTCTTTAGAAGTTGATCCGATATACATACCCGGACGCATACGAACTGCTTCAAGTCCTTCAAGGACCTGAATCTGGCTGGCATCATATTCTTGAGATTGGATGTCTTGTTGCTTTTCTTCTGTCATTTTATTCCTTTTCTGTATTTAAATGTAAATAATTCTTTAGATGTTCCATGCTATCAAAAAGATAAGTATCAAAACCTGCGGCTTGACCAGCCTCTATATCTATCGGGCGATCACCAATAACTAAACAGGAGCTAATCTTGTACTTTTCCTTGAGATAATTCATGGATTCTGGGTCAGGTTTTCTCTTAAAACCATTATCAGCTGTGACAATTTCCGTAAAGAGGGAATCAATTCCTGTTTTAGAGATAATTTCTAAAACCTGATTGTCCCGATGGGAGACTAAAAAGTTTCTGCCACCTTGCTTAATTATGGTTGCTAATAGCTCTTTTGCTCCGTTAAATAAAACAGGATGCTGAAGTTCCTTAGCTTCATTGGCCTTGTAAGATCTCAAAAAATCTTTCACTCCCGGTGCAAACTGCTGCACTGCATGGTCCGTTGAAACTTTTAAAGCTTGATATACTTCATCATGGCTAGCTTCTATGCCTAATGACGCTAAAGTTCGTACAAATGCAGCTGTGGAAGTTTCATAATTATCGAGAAGCGTACCGCCTAAATCCCAGATATAATCTTGATAATCCATAGCTTTTATTATACCATATTTTTCCTGAAAAAGCTCTAATATTGGTAAAATATACTGATAAGAATCCTTTTAAACCAAATAAAAATAAAGTATAGATTTCTCATTTATATGAATAAATAAAAACCCACTTATTGATAAATGGGTTTCCTGGTTTATTCTCCAAAAACATCTGTATATAGCATGCCCTGGCGTAAGGAATCCGCGTCACCGCCTAGCTTCTCCACTATAGTATAAGCAAAAGCAAGCGCAGTTGAGGGACCCCGACTTGTAATAAGTTTACCATCAGTAACCACCGTTTCCTTCAGGTAATTCCCGCTCTTAATGCTCTCCTCAACGCCATCATAACAGGTGAATTTTTTATTCTCCAGTACTCCTGCTTTTTCTAGTGCTATGGGAGCGGCACAGATTGCAGCAATCCACTTATCTTCTTCCTGCATCTTAGTTAGAGCTTTCATCAGGCCCTGGTCATCTCTAAGGTTAGCAGACCCAGGCATTCCACCCGGCAAAACAACCATATCATAATCGTCTAAATTTCCTTGCCACAATCGGTCAGCTTGAACACTGATTCCATGAGAACCTGTCACTACTTGCTCAAATCCAAGAATATGACAGGCAATATTGGCTCGACGCAAAACATCCACAACTGTGAGTGCTTCTATTTCTTCAAAACCATTAGCCAGTATAACCGCAACTTTCGTCATGAATCCTATCCTCCTATTTTAATTTTTTCAGAATAATTTTCTTTCGTCTTCTAGAATATCCTGTCTGTTGCTCTTCTAAAAGATTATTTTGATAACTAACAGAAAGCAAGAGACCTACTCCAATTAGGTTACTGATAATAGAGGAGCCTCCTTGGGAAATAAAGGGCAGGGGAATTCCTGTTAAAGGAAGTAAGCCCGTCACAGCTCCTATATTTTCAAAAATATGAAAAATCAGCATCATAGTGAGACCAGTAGAAATGTAGGTATAAAATTGATTATTCGATTTCAGAGTAATCCTTAACATGCGATAAATAAGCAAAAGGTAGAGGGCAATCAGGAAGATAGAGCCCATAAAGCCAAAGTCTTCCGCAATTACCGTAAAGATCATATCACTTTCTCGCACCGGCACTAATAAATTGGATACATTAAAACCTTGCCCCCAAATTCCACCGCTACCGATAGCAATCTGGCCCTGAGCTTGTTGATAAGTAGTCGTTTGGGCATATTCAAAAGGATGAAGCCATGCTAAAATCCGATTAATTTGGTAAGTCGGCATGCCTAGATTGTGAAGAAATGCTCTACCACCTTCCCAGGTAAAAATTAGCATAAAAGCTAGAAAAAGTGAAACGCCCGTTAGAAAGATAGGAAGAATAATTTTCCAAGAGACTCCAGATAAGAGTACAATTCCTGAAAAAATAGCCATAAAAACAAGAGCCGTCCCCAAGTCACTCTGTAAGGTCAGCAAAACCAAGACTGGCACAGTATAGAGAAAGAGCTCCAAAATCAATAGCCAATCCATTTTGATCGTCCTAATCTTGTCTTTATTTCGTTGGCTGAATTGAACAACTGAACGCGATAAGATCAGAATATAAGAGATTTTCATAAACTCTGACGGCTGGAAGAGGGTCGTACCACCAATAGTTACCCAGTTTTTAGCTCCTGTTGAAGCAACAAGAGACGGGCTATAAAAGACCAGGGGTAGAACCATGAGACCTAAACCAAAAACGTAGAGCAGGGGAGTCATCTTCCAAAGAAATTTGGTGTTAAAAAACATGACGACAAAACTAATCACAATCCCTAAAGCTATCCAAGCAATTTGCTGTCCAACTATTGCCCAGGCACTAGCAGGGTAGTCATGATTCACTGCTATATAAATGGCCATGATGCCAAAAATCAATAAACAAATAACTGGTAAAATTAAACTATAATCCACTCGCGAATCAATCGAGGGTTTAAAATAAGACATACTCACTCCTGTCTAGAAAAAATACTGAATAATCAAGCTAGAGACAGCAACAACAAACCAAGCAAAGGCACCAGTTAAAAGTGGAGCTGCTCCTGCTTGTTTAAACTGAGCAAAAGAGACCCGAGAGCCTATTCCTGCCAAGGCCATTGCCATCAGCCATTGAGATAGAATTTTTGTAAAGGAAATAAAGGAAGCAGGTAAAACGCCCGTACTACTAATCAGAGAGGCACAGACAAACCATAAAATAAACCAAGGGAAAATTTTCTTTAGATCTACTTTTTGCTTAGATGACTGGGACTTAAGATAACGAACACCTGCAAAAATGAGACAAGCTGGCACAATCATCAGAGCTCGACTTAATTTAACAATAGTTGCCAAATCACCAGCAGTCTGTCCATAGGTATAGCCAGCAGCTACTACAGACGAAGTATCATTGATAGCTGTCCCTGCCCAGGTCCCAAAGGTTTCGGCCGACATCTGCATAACATGTCCAAGAAAAGGAAAAATGAAAACTGCTAAAATATTGAAGAAGAAAATAGTTGAAATCGAAAGAGCAATCTCTTCTTCTTTAGCTTCTAAAATAGGTGAAGCTGCCGCAATAGCAGACCCCCCACAAATAGCAGTTCCAAATCCAATCAACAAGGTTAAGACTCGTCCCATTCCCAAAAAGCGCCCAATAAGATAAGCGGATAAAAAGGCTAGTAAAATCGTAAGAATACTGATTTTTAAAGATGATAAGCCTGTAGCAGAAACTTTTGAAATAGAAAGACTGAAACCTAGTAATATAATGGAATACTGCAAGAGTTTCTTACCCGAAAAAGCCAAACCTAGATGAAATTTCTGAGGAATTTTCCAAAAATGATTCAACAGAATACCAAGTAAAATTGCAAATACACTGGAGCCAAACAAAGGAAAAGCTTTGCCCAAACAGGTAGCAATCGCAGCTATGGCTAATGATAAACCCAAACCTGGAATGTATTTTTTAAACATGATTAATCAGAACCTTCTTCTTTTTTCAATGTTTCTATTATAGCAAAATTTAAGTACTTGAGTCAGATGATCTTTTGAATAAATTTTACCTTTCTTCAAAATTTTGCACCCATCCACTAGTTCTTCTTTTTAACAGTTTTATTTTTAAAATAAAATCGCACATCTTGCAGAATCTGCTCAAAAGAAGACTGCTCAATTGGTGCTGTCTTCGTCAAGACTCCTCTAATCTGGCGACTATATCGCTTGGTATAGACACGATTATCCAAGATAAGAACAGCAGACTGCTGTTTGCGATGTCGTACTGTTCGCCCCAAAGCTTGTTTCAAGCGTAAAATCGCAACTGGCAAGCCATAATCATAAAAGGGGTTTTTCCCTTCAAGACGAAGCCGACGATTCATCTTTTGCGTGAAAACATTTTGCGGATTGTCAAAAGGTAGACGTGTAATGATTTGAATCATTTTATCCTGACTAGAAAAGTCCGTTCCTTCCCAGAAACTACCTGTCCCCAGTAATATTGGAGCTTCTCCTCGATCAAAGCGACGTTTAATGTTACTAGCATCTCCATTCTTATACTGAGCTAAATGCTGCAAAGACAAGTTTTCTGATACTTCTAACAAGAGCTCCTTAGAAGTAAACAGAACCAAAATCGGAAGGTTTAAGCTGGATAAACTTTCAATCCTCTCAGCAATCAATCGGGCATGCTGAGAAAGTGGCAAATCAACCAAGTCCGGAAAGTCTTTATCGACCCAAATTCTCTGCTGGTGATAATTCTTAGCTGGCAAATGATAAAACTGATAGGCTTGGAAGCCAAGTAGCTGAGCTAGATTCACCTTTCGGCTGATTTCCAAGGTTGCAGATATGAAAAAGAGCTGGACCCTATCAGGTAGGAAATCCTGAAAGTTCATTAAAGATAATCTAGCTGCATGAAGGCTAGTCACTCGATGTTGTTCAAAATATTCATCTTCCAACCAAAATTGTTCATACCTTTGATCCAAAATCTCACGCAATTCTGGAAGATAGTGATCTGGAAGTTCAGACAAATCCTGTCTAAGCTTAAGTAAGGTTTTGTCACTTACTTCACTCACTCTTTCGTTATGAAGAACTTCCACTAGCTGTGCTAGTTCAAATTGCAGACTTTCAAGTAAACGGCGTTCCAGAAGAGAATCCACACGAAGAATTTCTTGCTGAATTGTCTGCAATAGCTGATTCATCTTGAGACTTTTTTGAGAAAAACTTTCTAAAGCCAAAAAGAGCTTCTGAGCCTCATCTACTACTAAAATACGTCCTTCAATCAAACTTTTATCATCTTCTAAACGAGTGAGGAGGTAAGCGTGATTCGTCAATAATACTCTACTCTCCCTTGCTTTTTCCTGACCAATCTGCCAAAAATCTACACCGTAAAATAAAGATTTTTTGCTTAATTGGCCATCATGCCCTAGCTCCTCGAAAAAAGTTTGATAACGATGAGCTTGACCGATTTCTTCTAAGTCTCCTGTTTTAGTTTCAGTAAGCCAAACTAAAAGCTGCATCTTGCAACGATTAAGCAAACGATTATCATCCAAGCGCTCTAAACTCTGATAAAAAGTATCCAACTTGATATAAGATTTTGGACTTTTTAAACTATGAAAAGCTACTTGAAAAACTTCTTCAATCGCTCTTCCTTCTCCAGTCGCAATTTGATCCTGCAAAATTTTAGTCGGTACACTGACTACGATCTTTTCCTGACAATGTGCCAAAAGAGGTAGCAGATAACCATAGGTCTTTCCTAAGCCAGCCTGGGCTTGCAAGAAATTAGGCAAAGGATTTTTTATGGCCTCTTCCATGAGAGAAGCAAACTTTTGCTGTTCAGGTCTTTCTTCTAGTCCAAGCAAAGAAATATTTTTAGCAAAATCAGTGGATAAATACCTTTCTTTACCAATCTTAGTCTGCTTTCTTAGAAAAATACCGTGACAATCAAACCAATCATCTGCTCTTCCTTCTGGTATCTTCTCAAAACAGTCTTCTAGTACCAAGCGGGACTCATAAATCAAGCTGTCAGACAAAATAAGAAGGCGTTCTAGTAAGGGCTTGGGCATACTTTGAATTTTTTCTTGGATCTTTAAAAATAGCAGAGCTGTCGCCATAGCATCTGAAATAGCAGTATGGGCTTGTTCCAAAGGAATTTCCAGTAGTTCACAGAGACTGGAGAGTCCATATTTTTCATAAGTTGGAAACACGACTTGAGCCAACTCTACAGTATCGACACGAGGAGACAATAAGTCAAAACCTTCCCAAAAAAGGGATTCTGCTAATAGATTCGCATCGAATTTAACATTATGGGCCACAAAGACAGCATCTTCAATCAATTCATAGATCTCACGCGCCACCTGAGAAAAATCAGGTGCCTGGCTCAAGCGTTGATCAGACAAACCTGTCAACTGTTTGATATGTTCTTCTAAAGCCTCATGAGGATTAATATCTGTCTGGTAGGTCTGCTTAATCTCTCCATCTTCTAGAATGACAATTCCTACTTGAATAATTTTTGCAGTGCTACCTGTTCCTGTCGCTTCCAAATCGACAATAGCATACTTCATATTTTTTCGTTTCATCTTATCAAAATTATACCATGTTTGCAGTCAAGATGCGAGGCTAGAATAATGAAATCCCAAGAGCACTTAGATGATTTCTTGATTAGACAATCTACCTTTAGCAAAAGATAAATAGCCCATTTTCAAGCTTCATTTCTGCTAAAACTTATTTTTTTTGATACACTCATCATAGAGAGGAAGAATCATGCAAGTACATAAAACATTAAATCCTTTAGCTTACGAAAATACCTATTATATAGAAAATGACAGTCATCTGATCCTAGTTGATCCCGGTAGTAATTTTCAAGCAATCCAAAAGAAAATCACTGAAATCGGAAAGCCTATTTCAGCAATTTTACTAACCCATACCCATTATGACCATATCATGAGCCTAGATTTGGTTCGAGAATCATTCGGATATCCTCCAGTCTATGTAGCTGAAAGCGAAGCCAGTTGGCTCTATACACCTGAGTTGAATCTTTCTGGACTCGATCGACATAATGATATCGAAACACTTGTTTTAAAACCGGCTGAGCATTTCTTTATTTATCATGAAAAATATGACTTGGATGGTTTCACATTTTATGTTCTACCTACACCAGGCCACTCAATTGGGGGAGTCTCCCTTGTCTTTCCTGAAGGTCATTTTGTTCTCTCTGGTGACGCTCTCTTTAGAGAATCAATTGGACGCACAGACCTTCCAACTGGAAATTTTGACCAGCTGATTACTGGTATCAAACAAGAATTGCTTCATTTACCAAAGGAATATGATGTCTATCCAGGCCACGGACCGTCTACGACGATTGCCCATGAAAAAATGTTCAATCCATTTTTAAAATAAACGAACAGAATGAAAAGGATTAGCTTAGCTAATCCTTTTGTTTATATCTTCAAGAAACGTCTCATTGAGAAGACAGATCCAATTGAGCCAATAATGATTCCCAAAACAAAGAGAGAGGCAATCATGATTGGAATAAATAATTTAGGTGCAATCATTGAGAGATTTTGTGCCACTAAACCTTTATTGACTGAACGATAAGCAATATTATATGCAAAATAAACTAGGGCTGCTGGCATAACAGCTCCAAGTAGACCAATCCAGGCACCTTCTAACAAGAAAGGTCCGCGGATATAACCATTTTTTGCTCCTACCAATCGCATAATTTGAATCTCTCGACTCCGAGAAATAATGGTAATCCGAATAGTATTGGAAATCAAGAAGATAGCAATGAATATCAACATACCAGCCAAGATTAAGCCCCATGTCTGAATAAAGTCAGCCAAAGAGAAAATCCGCTTGGTGTTTGCTCCACCATCTTGAACATCAGAGACTCCATCGATTTTCTGGGCTTCTTCCTTCACTGAAGAAACATATTTTGGATCGGTTGTCTCAACGATGTAGGCATCATATAGGGGATTGGCGTCACCATCAAAGATTTTCCAATCACTGCCCATAGTCTCTGTCAATTTTTCATATTGCTCTTGCTTACTTGAAAAAGTAATTTTCTCAATATGATCAATTTTTTTTAAAGCATCATAGACTTTATGGTAATTTTCATTATCAACTGTCTGACCTTCTTTAACAACCGTCAAACTGTTATCTTCAATATCCTTGCGAACATAAACCATCACTCGAACATTGTTTTTCAAGTCATTGGCTAATTTTGTCGTATTCAAAATTACCGAAACAAAAATTGCAACCAAACTAAGAGTAATCATTACCGTACTGATTGCGGCTACCGTCATCCAACCATTTCGCTTCAAACTTTTTAACGACTCTATCAAATGACGGAAAAATCTACTAATCATCGTATCCGTATTCTCCTTCCGCTTCATCACGTACCACACGGCCATTTTCAATCGCAATGACGCGATGGCGTAAAGTATTTACAATTTGGCTATTGTGGGTCGCCATTAGAACAGTTGTACCTTGCAGGTTAATCCGCTCTAATAAGTTCATAATTTCCCAAGAGTTATCTGGGTCCAAGTTCCCAGTTGGCTCGTCAGCAATCAAAACCTTAGGGTTATTGACAATGGCACGAGCGATAGCAATCCGTTGTTGCTCTCCCCCTGAAAGCTCATTAGGGAAAGAACGCACCTTGTGCTTAAGTCCCACTAGATCTAATACTTCCATAACCCGTTTCTTAATGTGACCTCTGCGTTCACCAATTACTTCCATGGCATAGGCAATATTTTCATATACTGTCTTCTTTGGAAGCAGTTTATAGTCCTGGAAGACTACTCCTACTTTCCGGCGAAGCATTGGTACATCGCGTTTTTTTATCTTAGCCAAATTGAAGCCAGCTACTGTCAACGCACCCTTATCAAGTGAAACTTCACGGTAGAGCAAGCGAATAAAAGTTGATTTCCCTGCACCTGAGGGTCCTACAATATAGGCAAACTCACCTGGCTCCACTTTCACCGTCACACCTCGTAAAGCTGTTGTCCCGTTGTCGTATTTTTTGACAACATCTCTCATTTCAATAATAGACATTTATTACTAAAATTCCCTTCTGTTAGTTGAGACGCCATTTTAAATAAGCATCGATAAAGCCATCTAAATCGCCGTCCATCACCTTATCGACCTGGGCCACTTCATAACTGGTCCGGTGATCTTTGACCATGGTATAAGGTGTAAAAACGTAAGAACGAATTTGGCTTCCCCACGAAATTTCTTTTTTATCGCCCTTTAATGAGTCAACCTCAGCTGCTTTTTTCTCTTGTTCAAGTTGATACAGCTTAGCCTGAAGCATCTTCATTGCACGATCACGGTTCCCATACTGAGTTCGGTCAACGGTAGACTGCACCACAATTCCAGTAGGAATGTGTGTTAGTCGCACCCCAGTAGAAACCTTATTGACGTTCTGACCACCAGCTCCGCCCGAACGGAAGGTGTCCATCTTAATATCGTCTTCTCGAATTTCTACCTCAATGGTATCATCCAATTCAGGCATAACCTCTACGGAAGTAAAGGATGTGTGGCGACGTTTAGCTGAGTCAAATGGAGAAATCCGAACCAAACGGTGAACTCCCATTTCTGACTTAAGCAGACCATAGGCATGTGGCCCCTCAAAAGAAAGAGTGACTGATTTAATACCAGCTTCATCACCTGCCTGATAGTCTAGAACCTCTACCTTGAAGCCCTTAGCATTGCCAAAACGTGTATACATACGGAGCAGCATGTCTCCCCAATCCTGAGCTTCTGTACCTCCAGAGCCCGGATGAATCTCAAGAATCGCATTATTATTATCATATGGTTCAGACAAAAGCAAAGTCATTTCATAGCTGGTCATCATTTTCTCGAGTTCTGCCAGCTTTTCCTCTAATTCCTCTTGAACCGAATCATCCTCAGCTAGAAAATCAAGCAAAATTTCTGATTCATCAAAAAGATCCGTCATCTGATGGAAATTTTCATAGGTTTGTTTGAGTTCATTGAGTTCTTGAGATGTCTTTTGAGCGGCAATATTATCATCCCAAAAGTCAGGTTCTGTCATCTTATTTTCTAAGATGGCGATTTCTTCTTCCAGACCTTCTAAGTCAAAGAGACCCCCTGAAAGAAGCTAATTTTTCACGATTTGCGTCAATCTTTTGACGAATTTCTGAAATATCCATAACTACCTCTTTTCACATATCGTTTAATTATACCATACTTATACACGTTTGACTATTTTTTGAAATAAAATTCAAGAAGTCCAGAATCCAGTGTATGATACTTTTTAATGAATAGCAAGCCAAGGGACTCCTTGTTACAAAATTGTTAGAAAAGTAAATTTCACGACATGAAAATGTCTGTTCTTTTCCTAATATCTTCACTGTTCTTTTTTGAATATCCCTTAAAATCTGCTCTGCGCAACTAATTAAACTTATATATGTTCATGTAAACAATTTTGTGCTAGACTAAAACCATGACAAGAATCGGATTTATGAGCGACCTCCATCTGGACTCCAATCAATTTGGACACTTTGAACTAAAGACACTTAAGGAGGTTTTAAAAAAAGAGAGAATTGACCATCTTCACATTGCAGGAGATCTATCTAATGACCTAACCAATATTAGTTTGCCCTTTATTGAAGACTTGACGCAAGAACTTCCCACCTCTTTTAATCTCGGCAACCACGATATGCTGGGACTTTCTGAGCAAGAGATTTCTAGCTATGATTTTCAGATCCAGCAGTTTGGTCAGACCAAACTCGTCAGCTTTTCTGGCTGGTATGATTACAGCTTTGTTCCAGAAAAAAGCAAGGAAGAGCACCTGATAACCAAAAACAACTTCTGGTTTGATCGTAGATTAGATCGGGAACTAGACGATCCTAGCCTTACAGCTCATAGCCTCCTCCAGCTAGAAAAACTACTTGCTTCTTTGGATGGTCCCATTATTATTGCTCTGCATTTTGTCCCCCATCAAGACTTTCTTTATGACCATCCTTATTTCCAACGTTTCAACGCCTTCCTGGGAAGCCAAGCTTTCCACCAACTCTTTGTCAAATATGGGGTGAAAGATGTCATTTTTGGTCATCTTCATCATCGTCACCATAGCCGAGTCATTGATGGTGTTCGCTACCACATGCGTCCCCTGGGCTATATTCGTGAATGGAAACTGACTCAAAACTTTTTTAATGCCTTTCCTCAGTACAAAATCTCACAGATGTATCGTCTTCACAAGCGATATAACGCTGTTAAAGACTTAGAAGAATTTCTTGACTATAAGAAAAAACACCTGACAGATGAACTGAGAGATGCCTTGACAATTCTTGATACCAAATCATAAAAACGTAAACAAAAGCAGCCCTTGAAGAGCTGCTTTTAATATTTAAATTCTAAAGAAATCTACTTCTTTTCAAGCCCTCTTAAGCCGACCTTTTTCTTCTAAAAAGTTTTCTTTTGAAAATATTTCTTTTAAATAATTCGTCAAAGAGAAGCAAGGCCAGAATCAGAATAAAAGAAACCAAAGAATAGTTGATCAAGAGGTTGTCACCACTGATAAACGGAGGTCTAGCTAGAAGGCCATAATTTCCTCCTGTCACTTGATTGACCCCAATCAAGAAGAGATTCAACATCAAGGTATAGGCAATAATCTCGACTTTTTTTAATAAACGCTTATCATAATGATTAAATAGATAAATCAAAGAATTAACTAAAAGAGCATAATGGCCAATCAAAAATGAAAAGCTTGTAATATGTGGAAAGTCATAAGGATCAAATACAGGATAACCTAAGGCAAAAATAGCACCACTAGCTCCAAGTAGAGCAAAATACTGCTTTATCTTCCATTTATCTGGTAAGAAAATCATGGCAAACATGGCTAGTCTACAATGATAAAGAGGAAGACTGTTGGCCAAAGGAAGACGGAAACCGATATACCAAGCATAAAGAGCCAAAAGCTGAACAAACTGAATCCACTTAAACGCCTTAACAAAGCCTGGATTGTCGTGATATTTTACTGCACCATAAATGGATAAGACGACAAGGGAAATCATCAAAGCATAGGCAAGTGCCGATATCAAAGGGGGAGCCGTCTGATTTGTTGTTAAAAATGGAAGCATCTCATTCTCTCCAATCTTTTAAAAGTAACATTCTGTTTTCCTGAGCTTCTTTCAAGCGTTTAAAAAGAAGGGAAAAGCCACACAAAGCTACAACCAATACTGAAGATACTAAAAGGAAATTTCCTAACATACCATAGTCACCAACTAAAGGAGGATTTTTGAGGAATCCATAGTCTCCACCAGTTAGCTGATTCACAAGGAAAATGACAGCATTCATGCCAAAAGTTATTTCAATAATCCGACGATTGGATAAAATTTTATAGTCGTACTCATTCATCAAATAAACAATGGAGTTTCCCAAAAGAGCCAAATGCCCAACTAAATAAGAAAATAAGGTAATATGCGGAAGCGGGTAAGGATCAAAAATTGGGTGAAGCAAAGCACAAATCGGTCCAAATACCCCCAATAAGGCAAAATATTGTTTATAAGATGTTCTCCTTGGCAAGAGCAGGACTGCAAACATAGCAATCCGGCAATGATAGAAAGGCAAACTCTCAGTCAAAGGAGCCTGAGTGGCCATGTACCAACCATACAAAAGAACCAATTGGACAATCTGCAGTCCTTGAAAAATTCTTTGAAAGCTTTTTTGTTTGTAAAATCTACTTGCGCTATAGATCACAATAAATAAAGCAAGTAGCATGAGCACAAATCCTAGGGGTGTTAATACGGGCGGTTCTGTTTTTTGACTTGTAAAAAAATCTCCCATTCTCATCTCCTATTTTTAAAATTAATAATAAAGTATTTAATAGTCTTTGACTAATTTTTCAACTAATCCAAATACTGTTCTCTGTCTCCTTGATAAATCTCCCAAAGGATTTCCAACTGCTCTTTTGTCGTCCGCTTAGAAGATAACTCTGGTAAAGATTGGATATCAAAGAAAGCTAACTCTTCTATTTCTGCATTAGGCTGAAAATCTCCATCTTCTATCTGACACTCGAAGACCAGTTTAGCATATTGCTTACTCTGAAATTGAAATTTATTAGTATCAAAGATTGCAAGCAGACGAGAAACTGAAGCATTAAATCCCGTTTCTTCTTGGACTTCTTTGACGATATTTTCCTTAGGAGATAGTCCGACTTCACAAAAGCCGCCAGGTAAAGCCCAAGTATTCTCATTTTTACCCTTGACCAAACAGACTTTTCCGTCTCGAACCAGTACAGCTCGGACATCAATCAAGGGAGTGGCATAAAAATCCGTTGGGCGCAACAGCTCTGCCAATTCTTTCCCATCCAAATCTGACCAATCAGCCAGGAGGTGCCCCAAAAGCTGACGGAGTTCTAAGTAACGTTCTCGATCAAATTCATCACGACTAAATGCCAGACCTGTCTCTGTAATAGAAAGGAGACGTTGAATGGTTTTTGCAGTTTCTTTAGTTTCCATCTTCCAAGTCCTCTACCAGCTTCGCCAGATTCATAGAATTGCTGCCTTTGAGAAGGATTTGGTCGGCAGTAGTCAGCTTCTCTCTGACAGCTTTGGTCAGCTGTTCAAACTGGTCTTTCTCGTCATTTTTGATAAAGTAATGGACTCTTCCTGGCGGGTAGATTTCCTTGGCATAATCATAGAGAGCTTCCATATCCTGTCCATAGAGGAAAAGGTCGGTCACAATTTCTGGATTGAGGCTGGTAATCATAGAGCCGTGCATGGACTTAGAGTCCGCTCCCAGCTCTTTCATATCCGCCAGCACTGCCAATTTTCGTCCGCCTGGATTGGCTGGAATGGTCGAGAAAGTCTCCAGAATCAAGCGCATAGCTGTTGGATTAGCATTGTAGACATCCGATAAAATATCTGCGCCATTGGCAGCTTTCTTCCACTCCGTTCGATTGCGGGTCAGCTCCAGCTCGGAAAAGGCCTGAGCAATATCTGCTTCAGACACACCTTCCTGCAGAGTCGCATAGGCTGCAATCATGGCGTTAGTTGCATTGTATTTACCGGTCACAGGCAGGTCAATCCTCTGCTCTAAAAAGTTACATTCAAAGCTCAAACTATCCTTGCGCTCTTCCAGACGCGTCAGGAAGATATCCGCATCAGGACCAAAGCGAACTAGCTTGCAGTCTGCTGGCAGAAATTCATTGACAATCTTATCCGCCGGAACGATCAAGAGGCCATCTTTTTTCAAACCGTCTGCAATCTGCATCTTGCCTTGGGCAATTTCAGTTCGGCTGCCGAAAAATTCCAGATGGGCTTCTCCGACCAGAGTTACAATGGCCGTCTTAGGTTTGGCCAGTTCAGACAGGAGATGGATATCGCCCAAGTGGTCCTGCCCCATTTCTAAGACAAGTTTCTCTGTGTCTTCAGGCATGTGAAGAACCGTGTAAGGCAGACCAATTTCGTTGTTGTAATTACCTTGTGTCTTATAGGTCTTGTAGCTGGTTGCTAGTAGCTGAGCCAGCATATCCTTAGTCGTCGTTTTACCGTTGGAGCCTGTCACCGCCAGCACATCCACCTGCATCTTTTCCAGATAATACTGGGCCAAGCGCTGAAAGGCCGTCAGGACATCATCGACCAAGATATAAGCCCCCTCTGCCACTGGATGCTCAGATAAGGTGGCAGCAGCACCCTGAGCAAAGGCTGTTGGGATAAAGTCATGGCCATCACGCCCCCCCTTGAGTGGCACAAAAAGGTCACCCGACTCAATCAAGCGGCTGTCAAACTCAGCATTTCTAAGCGCAACATTTTCAAACTGAGTCACGTCATTTTTCGCAGACAGGACTTCTGCAATTTCATATAAATCTAATTTCATACTTCTTCCTCGTTTTTCGGTTTGCTCGCAAAAAGAAAGGACCGAAAATTTTCAGCCCCTCTATTATATCATATTTTAGAGAAGATGCGCCTCTCTCTTAGCAAATGCCTCTTCAGCTAGGCCAGCTAGTTTCTCAATCAAGTCAGGATAAGCCAGCCCCATGTTTTCCCAGAGCAATGGATACATAGACCACTGGGTAAAACCTGGCATAGTATTGAGCTCATTAAGGAAGACCTGACCATCTTCTGTGTAGAAGAAATCACAGCGGGACAGCCCCAGACCGCCCAGAGCTCGGAAAGCGGCCTCTGCATTTTGACGCATCAGGATCACCACTTCTTCTGGAATCTTAGCCGGAATATCCATGGTAATTTTATTATCAATATATTTGGCTTCGTAGTCATAGAAAGCCACGTCCTTGACCACTTCTCCAGGTAGGGTACTCTTGACATCAACATTGCCCAGAAGCCCAACCTCAATCTCGCGAGCCGTCACTCCTTGCTCAACCAGTACCCGGCTGTCATATTTGAAAGCCAGTTCCAGAGAAGCACGCAGTTCTTCCTGATTATCAGATTTTGAAATGCCGACACTGGAGCCCATATTAGAAGGTTTGGTGAAGACGGGATAGGACAGTTTCTCTTCGATTTCCTGGATTTTTTGCTCTAGATCCTCACCATCAACCACCGCTACATAAGGTACTTGAGCAATACCTGCTGATTCCAGAACTCGCTTGGTCGTAATTTTATCCATGGCCAGGCTAGAAGATAGAATATTACAGCCGACATAAGGTATTTTGAGTACTTCTAGGAAGCCTTGAATTGAGCCATCTTCGCCCATGGGACCATGCAGGACTGGAAAGACCACTGCTCCATCTTCGTAAATATCGCTAGGCTTAATCTTCCGAGTCATGTCCACTGTGGCATTGGTCATCAGCTTTTCATCAGCAACTGGCTTTGCTTCAAATTCCTGAGTCTTGATAAAGTCGCCCTCTTTCGTGATGAAGTATGTTTTTACAGAAAATAGATCATAATTGATAGCCCGCATAACACTTTCTGCCGATAAGACAGATACTTCACGCTCTGCACTACGACCACCGTACAACAAAATTAAACTTTTCTTTGCCATCTCGTCTATCCTATTCTTTAAAGATTTTATACTTGAGATTGATTCTCTTTAGACCGTTTTAGTATATCATAATTCCGATTATTTTTGAACAGAAAAAAAGATTCTTCAAGAATGGTGTTTAATCCTCCAGCAGTCCAACACTACCCCCACTCTAACCCCTTAAATCCATCGATTTCAAGTCGCTGTTTTTTTCGCAAAAAATTGCTTGACTCTTCCCCCACACAGAGTTATGATGGACACACCAATAAAGCAAAGGAGATTTAGATGGAAAGGTTATCCAACAAAAACACGCAAAATAACACTTTCGAAATAGGGGAATTGTCACTTCAATACCTCATTCGTAATATCCACAATTTCGAAAATGAAGATGTCATTCGAGACGAAGAGATCGCCACAGTCGCAAAAATGATTGGCAAAATTGCTACGCTGGAGCGCCAAAACTCAGGCAGTCAGGATTTCCACGATGTTTAGGTTTGGACGCTTAAGGAAATGCTTCGGGTGAGCTATGAACTGGGTAAGCTTCGAAAGAATCCCCAGAGTCTACCGAGCTTCAAATTGACGATAAACCCAAACTAAAAGTCTTCGAAAACTTTGATTATTACCGGAGAGATATGATTCAGCCAAATTTTGAGGTTTTCTATCGCCTGCCCCCCAACCAAACGCTCTTCTACCGTTTGCAGTTCAAAAATCCAGCTCTTGTGCAGAAACTATATCACCAGATGGATAATGCACCAGATGAAGAATTTTCACAGCTAATGAGCTAACTTCGCCAAGAAGAATTAACTGTTTTAAACAGATAAATTTTAACGGAAGAATAAGATAAGGAGACTAGTGGGAAAACACAAGCAAAATTTCGAAACCAGCCAAAATTTCGAAGCTGGACTAAAACTTCCCAAAGTCGAAACCGTTAACCTTACAACTTTTCAAGAATTTCGCGATTACATGGTGGGGGATGTATTTTCAAACTCTATTTTCGAAGTGAAAATCCCTATAACGGACTAAGATTCCTGTGTTTACACCTGTCGTTTTCTAAATCCAGAGCGTGCCGAAGAATATTACACCGCCTGTTGCAGGACGGAAAATTTGGAAGAGTTTAAGGTCTGGTGCTACAAACTACACGAAGAAAAAATTGAGGTTTTAAACCTAAAACTTGAATGTGAAAGCTAACATTTTTCGAAACATAAAAAATCACCCCAGTCACAAAACTGGGGTAATTTTGTCGGAAATCTTGGCTAATAAATCGCTTCATCGATTTAAGTTACTGGCGTCTCCAAAATATGTAGCAAGATTTCACTCATTTCACATTTACTTTGGCAGGTGAGCAACTTTTCAACTTTTGCAATAAACTTCTCTTTGTTTTCGTTAATGGCAAAAACTGTTATTTTGTGTTTAAAAACATTAGTTTCAACATAATCAAAGGCAAAACCTTTTTCAAAAACTCGTAGTTTAGTTAAAAATATGGGCAAAGATATCGGGTCGCTGAGATAAGCCCCTAATTGGTATGGTTGCCACTTTGGCACTTCTGGCACATTACCCCAATACACTTGCTGGCGGATTTCACCTTCCAACTTTTGTAAATAAATTTCCATTTCTAAATCGATATACATATCACTCCTATCTATTTCTTACTTTTACCTGTCCATCATAACTCTCTTTGGCGATGAAGTCCAGCCTATTTTCGAGTTTAATTTACATCGGTTTTGGGGCTGAAAATGCAGATTTTTTCTTGTATTTTTGGAAAATAGAAATGTGTCAGATTTTTTCTTGCTGGAAATTTTCGTAAGAGAAAAATAAACGCAAACAAAAGCGAGCAAAGGAAACAAACGCTTCGAAAATTCTTGTGAAGCATCCCCCTTCTCTACACAGACGAATATTGTGTAAATACACAATAAGTCGTGTGCCAAAGTGGGGAGAAAACGGCGGTGTTATCGCTAAGCTATCCAACCCGAACCAAACAGCGAAGCGAACGCAAAAAAGCCCGATTGCTCGAGCTAAATGTGTGTTTTATACTTTGACACAAAAATAACTATTGCTGTTACTTCGCAGACGTAATTATTGTTAACGGTTGATACTGTATTTTTTCTCCCTCCTAATAAATGCATCTTCTCCACCTTCCAAAATATCACATACATGTTCCCTGATGTTGTATTTTTGAAGTATGAATTCAGATTTAGAATTATTATTACGATTCTCTAAAGCACCATTTACATAATCAAACTTCTTACCATTTTGATTTGGAGAATTATCAGATTGCTGATTAGCTACAATAATATTTTCCGCATCACCAGATACAACTATATTAGGATTGTGAGTAACTATGATTATTTGTCGATTCTTTTTAGTTTTTTTGATGTATTTTGTCAATTCACTATATATTGCCCTGTTATCCAAACTATCTTCAGGCTGATCAATTAATACAGGGATTTTACTATCTGAAAACTCTAATATTAATTTTAATACAATAAACGCTTTTTTACCAGGAGACATTTGTTCAAATTTATCACCTTGATATTCAATTTCAAAACTATATTCGTAAAAATTAGTAGTGAAGAAATGCTCAATATGACTGAATTTGTCCCTATTTCCATTAAACGCAAGACTATCCTCATCAAATATTGAATCAACAACTTCTTCAAAAGAACCTATCATTTTTTCTATAAAATCTTGTTTCGAACGACCTCGAGCATTAATATAATCAAATTCAGCCTCTAAATCAATTAATGAAAACTTGACTGAAATCTTTAAATTATCTCCATTATCATCTTCAATCTTGAAATTATTCAATAATTCAGTTCTAATATTAGAGTATTCCTTATATTTCGAAATAATCTCTTTTTGAATTTCTTCTGTTACTTTATCGAATTCATCCCTTTGTTTTTCAAACGCTTCAATTTTGGCTAAAATATCAACTTCATTCTTAATTAAAGAATTTAACCTCGCTATCTCTGAATTATTTTTCATTGCCTCAACACATTTCTTGTATATGTCATCATTTTCTATGTCCGCAATTTTATTTTCACTAGCTTTGATTAGACTTTCTTTTTCTAACTTAATTATCCTAATTTCATGTTCCTGTTGTGCTCTGACGTAATCATGCAACCGAGCTGTAATCTGACCAATTTTAACCCTTAAATCTTGAGACGGAGCAGTCGTTGTGTGCAAACTTTTAACCTCAAATGTAATTGGAAGAATGCTTGATACATATCGCAAGTCAGATTCATGAATCTCTTTTTGTGTTTTCAATAACTGCAATTCTTTGTTTTTATTTTCAAATAAATCTCTTTCTTGCTCAGTTATCTTACTCTCATTTAATAAATCTTTTTTCTTAGTTTCGTATGTTTTTATTCGATTTTGAGTAGCTTGTTTTTCTGCTTCTGGCTTAACTAGCTCATGAATATTTTTTTGGTTCTCTTTATAACTATCAAGTAACCCTCTAATTTCAAGATGTAGAGTAGTGCAATTTTGCTCATATTTCTTTAATTCAGAGTTCATTTCTTTGGATTGAATAATACTTCCTACCAAATCTTTAAGCTTCTTATTATCCCTAGCTAAAGTAAACATGTACTCTTGAGGAATATACTCTATTTTTCTGTAATTATCTTCTTGCTGGTCTTTCCAAATAATATGAAAGTCGTCCATATTCTCAAAAAAATATGAATCATCATTTAGCTTTTGCTCCAGCTTTTTAGCTATAGAGTTTAAGAGAGTTGATTTACCAGTCGAGCGTCCACCGATAATTGTATTCAGATTTTCAGATAGATAAATATCTTGCCCACTATATACAAGCTTATCAATGACAAGCTCATCCTTTTCGAGAGATGGCTTTTCTTTGTCGACACTGATGCGATATTTTGGTTCATACTTTATTTGCTTCAAACCATCGAAGGTTAAGTCCGCCTTCACCCAAGAATATTTACTTCCTATTTGCTCCAAAGAATGAGCATCTGAGGATTGAAGTAGTGGTTTTATATACCGTGATTTATCAAGCCAAAATTTCCTATCTATCAAAATATTATTGTGTTTACATTTTTTATCTTTACAGGTTGCTGGATTATCGCAACTTGAATGTATCAAAAAGTCCGAGTTAACACAGATATTTTCATATACTGCACCATTTTTAGGGTCAGAATCGCTGGTAGCACTACCGTGACCTCTTGAAAGAAACCCTGTCAAAAAACGTCCATTTAGCTCTTTGTCATTATTTAATACTTTCAATAATTGACTTAAATCAATATTTGCAACATTTTCAATTTCGCTACTTGTTAAAGTATTAAAAGATTTATTAGTGCTACCAATATTAGCCTTTAGTTGACCTAATAGATTTTTAATAATAATGTCAGGCAATTTATTGTCAAAAATTATATGATAATCAAAAAGCTGGTCAGATTTATTTATATATGAAAGCCTAATTTCCAGATTTAAAAAAGTTGCAATGCCTTCTTTATTCAGCCTATCCTTTAATCTAAAATCATCATCACTAAAGTTGAAATAATTAGTTAAACCAATAGCTGAGATACCTTCATCCTTTATTTTTTTGATGAATTTATCTATATCAACATTTCCCTTACCATCAGATAATCCGAAATTATTATTTAGTACTGTGTAGGGAGAATGAATATGTAAATCCCATTTTCTAAATTCCGACCCTCTTTCTTGCTCTTTTTGAATCATTGAATACAAACCTTTCTACATCAGATTATCTTATGCAAAACCCTATAATTACTCGAATTTCCTACAGACTATGCTAAAATTTCAGACACTATCTTTTCACGCCAGCCATTTTCTATTCTGTGAAGTTCCATATCTGAAAAATCATCTAAATTATCAAAAATTCTCTGCTCATTAATCTTCTTATCCAAAATATTTATAATTTCTGGAATCGTTAAAACGAATATATTTAGCCCTTTTACACTACCTTTTGTTAATGTTCCATTCAACTGAATAAATGATGTAGCTCTAAAAATATTAACTACATTATCGTCCACTTCATTGGCTACAAATATTATTTGTAGTGGTTTATTGGTAGACATTGCTAAATTTACAGAATGACGTATAACTGGCTCTAACTCACCACGCTTTTGAGTTGATTTATCCATTAATGTTGCTTCAAGTAAAAGCATTTTATCATTATATTATATCCCCCTTTATTGCCAATAGCATGTAATAGTGGTAAATTATCAGCAGAAAACGTTAATTGCATAGATTTTCTCAATTGAAACTTCTTATCTGATATATAATACCATGCAATAGCCAGTATATATTCGAAAATAGTAGGAACTAAAGCATTATTCATTTATAAATATAAAATCCGACTGCTGGGTGATAATACACCTAATAGAAGAATCCTTATTTTTATAATTCTGTACGATTTTCGATAGCGCGAATCAGCGTAACCTCATCCGCATACTCAATGTCGGAGCCAACTGCTAAACCACGCGCCAGGCGAGTCACCTTAATCCCAGCAGGTTTCAAGACCCTTGAGATATACATAGAGGTTGCCTCTCCGTCTGCTGTCGCATTGGTCGCAACAATAACTTCTGTCACCTCACTATCCATCAGACGAGTAATCAAGCTTTTAAGATTAATATCATCCGGTCCAATACCGTTCATAGGTGAAATCAAGCCATGCAGGACATGATAAAGCCCGTGGTATTCTTGAATATTTTCCATGGCTGAGACATCTCTACTATCCTCAACAATTAAGATTGTAGATTGATCACGCGATTCGTCTCGACAAATAGCGCAGGGATCTTCATCCGTCAGATTACCACAAATTGAGCAGTAACTTAGTTCACGCTTAGCTGCCAAAAGATTTTTAGCAAATTCGTTGACATCATCATCACTCATTCCAATGGTGTAAAAGGCTAAACGTGTAGCTGTCTTAATACCGATACCAGGCAGTTTTGAGAAACTATCAATGAGCTTAGCGATAGGGGTTGGATATAACATAGCATCCTTTCTAATTCATAGGGTGTAGTTGATTATATAGATTGATAATATCCCGAGTAACGCTGTGGCTAACCGTTGATGATAGATTAGTATTATGTGGGAAAACAACCGCCACTGCGATCTTAGGATTATCACTTGGGGCATAGGCTACAACATTAGTGTTGATAGCCTGCTGACCATTATTAACAAAGGTTTCAGCCGTTCCTGTCTTAGCACTGATTGGAACTGACTCACCTTGAGAAATGGTTCTTCCTGTCGTAAAACCACTTCCCCCGTGAACCACTTGGTAGAAACCTTCCTTGATCAATTTCATATTCTCTTCAGAAATGTTCACTTGATTCAAAACCTTGGTTTCTTTCTTTTCAATCAAGTCTCCTAGGCCACCATTTTTGTCGTTAGCATAAATACCTTCAACTAAATGCGGGGCAACCCGTTTACCATTATTCGCGACTGTAGCTGCATACTGAGCTAATTGCAAAGGTGTGTAGTTATCAAACTGACCAAAAGCATTGGTCAAGTAATTAGCAAAAGTGAATTCTTTAGGAGTATAACCTTGGGATTCTGTCGGAAGGTCCACTCCCGTTTTAGCACCCAAGCCATATTCTGCAAAAGTCTCTCTCAATTTTTCCATGGAAGAGTCTAAATTCTTCAAATCCACTCCCATATTCGGAGTATAAGGTGTCCCCATCATCTTGAGGGCAACTTGCACCATATAAGTATTTGACGAATACTCTAAGGCTTCCACAGCTGTAATATCACGTTTCCCGTAACTAGTAAACCATGATGTAATTGATGACGAATCCTGACCGAAGACTATTGGTTGGTCCGTCAAGGTTTGGTTGCCTGAGATAGCATTATTAGCCCAGCCTGCTGTCAAAGTGGCTGCCTTAACTACTGATCCTGGTACCACGATATCTGTCACAGTTCCCAAAGAGTTCGAGCTAACATTTCCTGATTTCAAATCATGCTTAACCCCGGCCATAGCAAGAATAGCTCCAGTTTCCGGGTTCATGACAACAGCATAGGCTCCTTCAGAATAAGTGGCATTCCCTGCTGTTAATTCCGCGACAAAAGCGTTTTTTAGAATCTCATCTACACCATTTTGAAAAGCCATTTCCACAGTCAGCTTGAGATTTTTTCCCTTGCTTCCTTCAGAAATTGTGTCGATACTTTCCATGTTCCCGTTCTTGTCCAGGTGAATTTCCTTAATCGCCCGTTCTCCTTGCAGGACTGACTCATATTCTTTTTCAAGATAAGAGGTTCCCACACGGTCTTTCAAAGAATAGCCCTTCTTCAAATAAGAATCGACTTCCTCAGCTGGGATACCTGCTTTTTCGCTTGAAACACTACCGATAACAGAAGCTAATGGAGTATCCAAGACCTTGCGCTCCCAAGCAGTTGAAATACTAATTCCAGTTAATTCCTTGCTACTAGACGCAATTAAAGCCACTTGTTCTGTTGATAAATCGTCCGTACGAATATTTCCCGTCTCGAAATTAGCAATCTCATTCATCTGGCTAAAGAGAAAAATAGACTTTTTCTCCTGATCACTATAGTTAAGACTAGATACATCCACGCTCTCTACAGCGTTGTTGTAAATCTTTGATTCAGACAGTCGGTTTCCATCTGAGTCAAACTTCTTCTTCTTCGGTAGCTTAGCAACTACTTCTTGGTAAACCTCTGGATCCGCTAGATAATAATCAGCAATCTGGCGTTTTTTTAAGTCTATATCTGTCACATCCACATAATCCAGTAACTTAGTAGCAGTCTCTTTGATATCGGCAGCAGTCATCTTATTACTGCGAGTGAAGGAAACAACTTGTTTGGTTGCATTTTCAACCAAAGGCTTCCCAGATGCGTCATAAATTTGCCCACGAACCGAGCTTAGTTTTATCTTTGTTTGGCTAGCAGTTGCTAATTTTTTAGTATAAAAATCTTGGTTGAAGACTTGCATATAAGCCAGACGGCCAATCAAAGTCACAAATAATATAATCACCATTCCAAATAGGAGATTTAAGCGTCTCGGAATAGAATGGCTATCAAATTTTCTTTCTTTCTTAGGCATAATTTCTCTCATTCTAGTAAAAGTTTCTTCTATTCTACCACAAAAAGATAAAAAATAATCTGGGAAAGAAGCCCAGATTATAAGAGGAATGTCTCCTGATGGAGGAGAATCTTATCATTGGAAAAGGGGTAAATTCGCTTGGCTTCCTTCCAAATTCATAAGTTTTAAATGATTCCTCAAAGTAGCTCAGTGCCAGTCGGATCTTGCTTAATTTTTCCTGCCTTCATCAGACCACCCAGAGCTTTTTTGAACTGTCCCTTAGAAATACCAAAAGTGGCCTTGATATCTTCTGGGGAGGATTTATCGTTTAAGGTCATAAAGCCACCATTGCTTTCTAGGTAGGTCAGAATCATCTGAGCATCATTTTCCAGCATCTCAAAAGAGCGGGGTTTAAGAGAAAGATTAAGAGTACGGTCTACTTCACGGAAACCAATGACCCGCGCATCTAAGACCTGCCCCAAACGTGGCTCTGTATAACGCTCACTTGGATGGATAAAACCCAGCATATTATTCTCCGGAAGGTAAACAAAGGTACCTGAAAGCTTCAGGCGATAGACAATAGCTGGCCAATTTTGATTTTGCATATTGTTATAGGCCGGACGAGCCAAACGTTGAAAGTCTTCCTGATAGGCCAGATTAGCCCAGATTCGGTCTTTCTTGTCTACACTCAGGCGTACATAGAGTTTATCACCCTTTTTGGGCCAAAGCTCCTTCAACTCAGGTAAAATATCCAGCGATACGACAATTTCCTTGTCTGGAAGTCCAGTATCAACAAAGACACCCAAGTCCTTACGCACTTCAGTCACCGTTCCCCAGCCAAAGCTTTCTTGGGTTGCTGTTACATCTAGAGTCGTCAGACGTAATTTTTGCTTCATATCAGTGTAGGCAAATCCCTTAACAGACTCGCCCAGCTGGTGCTCGCCTTCTTCCTTAGCTAGGGCGTAGGTCTGACCATCCTTCTGGACAAAGTAAAAACGATCGTTTTCATCTATAACCAAACCTACAATATAATTAGCAAGATTTGTATTCATTGATTCCTTCTTCTACCTTGCTTTTTTTGAAGGGCAAGGATATTTATGTTAAAACAACTCAGTCAGCAGTGCCAACTGAGTGTTCATTTGATAAAATTTTAAACTTCTAATAGTTCTTTTTCTTTGTGCGCAGTCATTTCATCAATATGCTTGACGGCGTCATCTGTTACTTTTTGAATATCTTTTTCTAAAGTCTTCAATTCGTCTTCAGTGATTTCTTTTGCTTTTTCTTGCTTCTTAGCTTCATCCATAGCATCACGACGGATATTTCGAATCGCAATCTTAGCGTTTTCGCCAATTTTTTTCACTTCTTTAGCCAAGTCACGACGAGTTTCCTCTGTCAAAGCAGGAATAACCAAACGGATAACAGAGCCATCGCTAGCTGGTGTAATACCAAGATCAGACGCATTGATAGCACGTTCGATATCTTTGAGAGAAGACTTATCAAAAGGTGTCACCAAGAGAACACGAGCTTCAGGAATAGTAATAGAAGCAATTTGATTGAGCGGAGTCTCTACACCATAGTATTCAACACTGATACGGTCTAACAAGCTTGCGTTTGCACGACCCGCACGGACAGCTCCAAATTCACGCGCCAAACTTTGATGCGAATGACTCATTCTTTCTTTTGCTTTTTCTACAATTGCATTTGCCATAAGTTTTTTATCTCCAATTTCTTATAAATTATTTGATACTGTTGTCCCGATTTGCTCTCCAAAGACAACACGTTTGATATTTCCAGCTTCATTCATGTTAAAGACAACCAAATCGATATCGTTGTCCATAGAAAGAGTAGAAGCTGTAGAATCCATGATTCGCAATCCCTTGCTGATGACATCGCGGTGGGTCAATTCGTCAAACTTAACAGCAGTCTTATCTTTCTTAGGATCCGCATTGTAGACCCCATCAACACCATTCTTAGCCATCAAAATTGCATCTGCTTCAATTTCTGCAGCACGCAGGGCAGCTGTTGTATCAGTTGAAAAGTAGGGTGACCCAATACCAGCTCCAAAAATAACAATACGTCCCTTTTGCAAATGACGGAGTGCACGTCCGCGAATATATGGCTCTGCGACTTGTTGCATGGCAATTGCAGTCTGAACGCGAGTATCAACTCCTACTCTCTGTAAAGAGTCAGCCATGACCAAAGCGTTCATAACAGTCCCCAGCATACCAGTATAGTCAGCTTGTACACGATCCATTCCAGCTTCAGCAGCCGGTTCTCCACGCCAGAGATTACCACCACCGATAACAAGAGCAATTTCGATTCCTAAATCGTGAACTTCCTTGATCTCTTCAGCCATTTTTTGAACGGTCTGAATATTGATACCAACACCTTTATCACCAGCAAGAGCTTCGCCGGACAACTTGATTAGAATACGTTTATACTTGGGTTCTACCATTTTTACACTCCTTATTTTATCTGTACTATTTTACCACATTTTATGATTTTTATATAGTTAAATCTTTTAAAATTTTCTTTTTTGATAAATCGGCATCCCGCTCAATCAGTAGCAAAGAAAAAGTAGCCTTATCAGGGGATAAGACTAGCTTAATTCAAGAGATAAACAAATATATTGGATGATTTTTTTCTTAAGACGGATATCGGCGAATAGCTTCTACCATTTCTTGGTACTTATCAGCGGCAAAAACCCTTTCCGTAACACCTTCTGTCTGAGTAGTCTCAAAAGCAAAAATCGGCTTTCCTTGTTTTTCAATCATCTCCAAAAAATCTAGAAACTTGTGGTCATGATTAATGTCTAGATAAAGATCGCAAGCCACAGCTAACTGCTTCAACGGAATCGGTAGAACCAAACGATGCAGGCGAACATTCTCGTAAGACAAAAGACTGATCAATCGATCTGACATATCTGAGTAAGCAGCGATATGGAAAAGACAATCTGGTAAAGCTTGAATTAATTCTTTGATGTACTCCAAAGAGTCACTGTTGGTCAAGGTCAATAATTCTTTCTTGTAGACTTGGACCAGGCCTTGACCATGATTTTCTATACCTTTAAGTGTCTTGCTCGCAATGATAGCCGTCCAATCAAGGTCATTATAAAACCACCAAACTTCCCTCAGTCTCATATTTGTTAGAAGGTTCCATGGTTTTAGAGCGGAAATATAGTGAACAATAGCTGGCAGAGGAGACAGAGGAATATCGAAGACAAAATCATGTCCATATTGAGAGGCTCCCATATCAAAACCAATTTGGAAATTATAGCTATCCTCTAGCTCCAAGTACTGCTCCTTAAAGAGCATATTTAAAATACTCTGATCTCCTTCCAAGACACTTTCAATTTCCCTGTCAGTCAACTCAACTAATTGCTGAGAAATATTTTCCCTCCGCCAACGTTCGTTATTTATAAGCATGACTCCAGAATTAAAGCCAATTCCCAAACCAAAGGTAGCTCTTACTGCTGCAATATAGTAATCTTCCAGATCCAACTCAAATAAGTGATCCAAGTTCTGAGTGACAACCAAGTCGCAATCAAGGTAAAGAGCCCGATCAGCCTTCACATATTCTGGAATAAAATAGCGAGCATATGCCATGTAGTTAATATGAGAGTAGGTTGATTCTTCCCACTTCATCCTTAAATCATCTCGTAAAAGCTTGATATCAAGCAGATTATTTCCTGTCCCTTTTACTTTTTTTCGAGTATTAATGAACCATTCTTGTGGTATATCTTGATTAAAAACATAAATAAGCAGATCTTCATGATAGCAACATAAAGACTTGATAGTTGTCTCAATTTGACGAATATAGCCATAATCTCCTGCTAAAACAATACTTTTCATCTGATTCATCTTTCCCCTATTTGCTAGTCATATTATAGTATCTTCATTATAGCGAATTCGCTTGTTTAATTCAAACACGCCATAAGTAAACAGAGCTTTCATCAGTTTTTGCTTTGATTGCAATAAGATACCTTAACATCTTCTCTACTCATCCAAATTTAAGTATAAAATATTCACTACTCTGCTGTTCATCTTGATTATGAGCTATCTGACTCTATTAAAATCAGCCCTATCATCAGATAGGACCGATTTATATATATTACTTAATTTATTTCTCAGCGATTTCTTGCCGACGAGCTTGTCTTTTTTCACGTTTTGCCAGTAAAGGCAGAATAACACCTAAACTAATCAAGACTATTGGTGTTAAGATATTGGTCAAAAGAGAAAATCTCCATCCAGCTGGATCTTGGGCGTAATCCACTTTTGGAACCATCCCTAAAATGCAGGCGAAAGCTGTAAAGAGGAAACACCAAGCTCCGATTACAAAGCCAACTTTAGGATTTTTGGTAAACTTATACTCGGCATCTTTGTACTTCTTCCAAGCCTTGTTTAACAGCATATAGGCAAGGAAAACCCAGAGATAACGCATGGGCATAACGATAGAGTTGAGATTGGTCATCCATTTAACCAAACCATCAATTTCTTTTATTCCAAAGATAGGCAGGATAATCAACAAACTCACCAAAATTCCTGTTAAGATATATCCATTAATCAACACACCTTTTGAAGTGCGTTTACGCAACCAGCTTGGAACAAATTTTTCATCAGCATTATTAAGCAAGATTTGAAGAGGAGCATCGATAGAGAAAGCCAGGGCAGCAATTTGTCCGACCATATTTGTCAAGGCGTAGATGACAACCAAAAGGTTACCTACACCCCAGTAATTTCCAAGTTTTTGGAAGGCTTGGTAAGCACCATTACGCATCAAATCGTCTGGAATATTACTTCCATCAAATAGCATCCCCATAGCTAGAGACCCCAAAATAGCAGAAGCCCCAACCATAACAGCCATGACAATCATCCCCTTTGGAAATTCCTTAGCAGGATTGCGGGTTTGGTTAACGTAAGGAGAGATTTTCTCAGCTCCACCGACCGCAAAAACCAAGAGGGAAATTGTTGTAAAATATGAAAAGTCAAAGTTAGGAATGTATGTGCTAAGCTTATCCATATTAGCCGTTGCAAATTGCATATCAGGCTTGATAAAAGGTGCACCAACAGCTAAAAGAACAAAGAGGATGGACATGATGAGCATAGCACTTCCAGCTAGACCACCAATTACCTTGAGCGTTGACAGTCCCTTGGTAGACAAATAGAGAAAGGCAGCAAAAATCAGTAAACTCAAAATCACGATCCAATGAATATCGAGATTACTTAAAAAATTACCATTCCCTTGAAGAGCCCAACCAAGAGGAATCAAAACTCCTTGAGGTTTTTGCGCCAAGTAGGGAATATGCACTACCCAATAGGTCCAGGCAGCAAAATAAGCCAGGCGCTTGGTAGAAGTCTTCTCAACCCAGTCACTAACACCGCCACCACTTTCCTTAAATGTCGAGCCTAGTTGTCCTACAATCAGAGCATAAGGAATGAAGTATAGAGCTAGGATAAGAATCCAGGAAACAATAACAGAGATTCCCTGCTGGGAATAGTTATTGACGACATTTCCAAGCCCCCAAACCATATTAAAAGCAATCAGGGACACCATCAGCCAAGTAAGCTGATTCTGATCTTTTTTCATCGCATCGTCTCCTTTTTATATAAATAAAATGTTTCACCATATTATAACATGTTTATCTGGACTTGTAACTAGGCTTATTGGGAGAACAGCCAGTTTTAGCACGATATTTCTTAGCCTCTCTTATACTCTTAGTCTGCTAATATTGTTAAATTTTGAATAAACTTTTATGCACCAAGTAAAATATTTTGATTTTTTCCAGAAAAAAAACTCTGGCAAAACCAGAGTTTCTTATTATTTTTATAGTGAGTTTACGTCAACCTTGATTCCAGGTCCTTGAGTAGTTGTGATTGTCAAGCTAGTTACGTAAGTTCCTTTAGCTGTAGCAGGTTTTGCTTTTTGGATAACTTCGTTGAAAGCTTTGAAGTTTTCAGCCAATTTATCAGCATCAAATGAAACTTTACCGATGATAGCCTGTACGATACCTGCACGGTCTGCACGGTAAGTGATTTTACCACCCTTAGACTCTTCAACTGCTTTAGCAACATCCATAGTTACAGTACCAGTTTTAGGGTTTGGCATCAAGTTACGTGGTCCAAGGACACGTCCAAGACGTCCAACAAGAGCCATCATGTCAGGTGTAGCGATAACTACGTCGAAGTCCAACCAACCGTCGTTGATTTTAGCAACAAGGTCATCTTCACCAACGAAGTCTGCACCAGCAGCTTTTGCTTCTTCTGCTTTAGCACCACGTGCAAAAACAAGAACGCGAGCTGTCTTACCAGTACCGTGTGGCAATACCATTGCACCACGAATTTGTTGGTCAGCTTTTTTAACGTCGATGTTCAAGTTGTATGCAACTTCTACAGTTGCGTCAAATTTTGCAAAGTTAGTTTCTTTTGCAAGAGCTACAGCTTCTTCTACGCTGTATGCTTTTGTGCTGTCGATTTTTTCAAGAGCAGCACGAAGTTGTTTGCTTTTTTTAGCCATTTTATCTTTCTCCTTGTAATGTGGTCATATCGATTTTCATCTCCCACGTCACTCGTCTCATGATCAAGTGTATTGCGGGCAAATAGGATTGTTACAATTAGTCAGTAACAGTGAATCCCATAGAACGAGCAGTACCTTCGATCATACGCATTGCAGACTCAATGTTTGCTGCGTTCAAATCTGGCATCTTAGTTTCAGCAATTTGTTGTACTTGTGCACGAGTAACAGTTGCAACTTTCGTTTTGTTAGGTGTACCTGAACCTTTTTCAACACCTGCAGCTTTTTTCAAAAGAACAGCAGCTGGTGGAGTTTTAGTAACGAAAGTAAATGATTTGTCTTCGTATACTGAGATAACAACTGGGATGATCATACCAGCTTGGTCAGCTGTACGAGCGTTGAACTCTTTAGTGAATCCCATGATGTTGATACCGGCTTGACCAAGCGCAGGACCAACTGGTGGAGCTGGAGTAGCTTTACCAGCAGGGATTTGCAATTTTACAAGTTTTTCGACTTTTTTAGCCATTTTAAATCCTCCTTTGTGGTTAGGCGGTAGAATTTACTCAATAAAACTTGAGCATTACCTCCCACAAGCATGCTTATCGCATACCTTTCTATTATACACTAAAGAATTGAAAATGCAAGGATAATTCTCTTCTTTTTTGACTTTTTTTGTGATAAAATAAAGCTATGATGTTATTAAGAATTGCTTCCGTTTTATTTATTTTTTTAACTATTGCTTTATCTATTATTTTAATAAAATTTTTACGATTAAAACGCTTTGGTCTTAACTTTGCAGATCTAGCCTTCCCAATGTTCTTTTTGGAATTCTATATTATTTCTGACCGAGCATACTACCATAGCATGTTGCCACAGCTGGTACTGGCTTTATCTGCCTTAGCGATCGGAATTACGGTCTATTTTCTCAAGAAAAAGCAGACTTTCTACTATCCAAAATTTTTGAAATTTTTTTGGCGAGCTGGCTTTATGTTGACATTCTTTTTATACCTAGCGATGGTCATTGGCCTCTTTTTAGCAAAATAAAATGAAGTTGGAATTTTCCAACTTCATTTTATTTACGTTTTTTGTACAAAGCTACTGCCTTGTTAGTTAAAAATTGGAAGAACCATATCAGTCTTTCCAAAAGTAACGAAAGCAAGACAGTCATTAGGATTGCTGCGATTGAAAGGCCACTTAAATTGAAGATGCGAGGTAAGAGCAAAGCAGCAAGAATCATCCCTATGATATTCAGGAGCATAATGCCAATCTTAATGCGATTAAGAGGTCTTATGAGTTTATACATGATTGTAAAACCGACCACCGCTAGCAAGATGATCGAACTTGTACTGATTTCCTTTGGAGAAAGTCCAAGCCAATGACCACAATATACTGCCACTAAAACCGCTAGATAATCTACAATTGCAGCAGGCAAGGCATTTTTCAAAACCGTCTCTAAAAAGCGTCCTCTAATCCGTTCCTTATTGGGCTCTAAAGCCAGCAAGAATCCGGGTATCCCAATTGTAAAACCGCTGATCAAGGACATCTGCGAAGCTTGCAAAGGATATGTGAAGGCAAATATGGTCGAAGTCAAGGCTAGTAAGATAGAAAATATATTTTTAACTAGAAAAAGACTGGCCGATCTCTGAATATTATTAACTACACGCCGTCCTTCTGCAACGATGTGGGGCATATGGGAGAAATCTGAGTCCAGCAAAACCACTTGCGCTATCTGCTTGGTTGCGTCATTTCCAGATTCCATCGCAATGCTACAATCAGCCTTTTTCATAGCAAGAATATCATTAACACCGTCTCCTGTCATGGCAACATTATGGCCTTGACCTTGTAGAGCCTGTACTAATTTTTGCTTCTGTTCTGGACTGACCCGACCAAATACGGTATACGTTTCTGCAGCTTGAATAATCTTTTCATCCGAATCCAAACTCCTGGCATCCACATAGTTTTCTGCATGGGGAATCTTTGCCTTCTTAGCAACCGCAGAGACAGTAAGTGGATTATCTCCCGAAATGACCTTAACAGTCACTCCCTGTCTTTCAAAATACGAAAAAGTCTCTGCAGCATTTTCCCGAACGGGATTTTCTAAAACAATAAATAAGAATGGGATAACAGGTGCTTCCAAGCCAGCTTCTAAGTTTTCCCCCTCGTAACGACCAAACACCAGAACCCGGCTTCCCTCTTCTGCCACCTCTTGAAAATAAGATTGATAATGTTCTAAGTCTCGTCGAAGGACATACTCTGGAGCTCCTAAGACAAAGGTGCCTTGATCAAAGGCCACTGCTGCGTATTTATTTTTAGAGCTAAAAGGGTACTGCCGTTTAATAGACCAAGCTTGTCCACTTTTTTCAATCCCAGGATAAGCACGCAAGGTTTCAATGGTATCATTGGTATCCTGACTAGCCTCTAGATAGTGACTCAGTGCTTCCAAGGCAACTTCTTTTTGATCCCCTACTGGAATCAACTGACTTACTGTCATGCTATTTTCTGTGATGGTCCCCGTCTTATCTACACAAAGGACATCTACACGCGACAGAGTCTCAATGCCCTTCATACTGTTTAGAAGGACTTTCTGTTTGGCTAGACGCATTGCCCCTAAGACAAGGGCAAGCGTCATCAGGAGATAGAGTCCCTCCGGAATCATTCCCACAATAGCACCGACCGTTGAAGTCACACTGACTTGGAAAGTTTCTTGATTACTGATGAAACTGCGAAAGAAAAGCATGATTCCTAAAGGAATAATCAATATTCCAATAATCTGTACAAGGCGATTGACAGCATGAACCATCTTGGATTCTTCTACACCACTTATTTCTTTGGCTTCTTTAGCTAGCTGGTTAATGTAAGCCTGGTCTCCTACTTTGTCCAGACGAGCATAGGCTTGACCAGCAACAACGAAGCTACCAGATAGGACCTCGTCTCCCGGATTTTTTTCAATCTCATCGGCCTCACCAGTTAGCTGAGATTCATTTACCTTTAAACTTCCTGAGAGAATCTGTCCATCGGCGTAAATCTGATTTCCAGCAGAAAATTTAACCACATCATCCTGAACAAGTTCTTCGACAGAGACCACCTGCTCTTCTCCATCTCGAATCACATTTGCTGAGAAGGTATGTAAGAGTCTCATTTTGTTGAGAACTTTTCTGGCCCTCAATTCCTGAAAAATCCCAATCAAGGAATTAATGACAACGATGGGAACAAAGAGGAGATTATTCCATGACTGAACTAGGACCAAGAGAATGGCCAGTACAAGAAAAATAAAATTAAAATAGGTAAAAATATTGGACTGAACAATCTGCCAAGTTGTTTTTTCTGTAGAGATGGTAACCTGATTAGTCAGACCTTTTTGGCGACGTTCTTCAACTTGGGCTTGACTAAGTCCTTAAAATTGATTCTGATGCATAGAGTTTTCCTTATTGATTTTACTTTACTTATTGTAGCAAAAACTGGGCGTCATTTCTTCAGACTTTAGGCTGAAGTATGGATAGTTAAACCTGCCCTTGGAAAATAAAGGCGCAGTTTTATTCGTGAATCTCTAAAGGCAGCCCATCAGGATCAAAGAAGAATGCCATCTTACGGCCGTCGAAGTCGTCATAGCGTAGCTCTGTATGGGGAATCTCCAAACGGTCAAATTCCGCTAAGCATTCTTCGACATTTGTCACTCGGAAGGCCAGGTGACGCAGACCTGTATGCTCAGGATGCGGCAAGGCTGGCCGCTTGGGTGCTTCTTTCTTGATGAAAATCTCTAGAGTTAGATTTCCCTTGCGGACATTAAAGAGAATATCCTGCTTGTCTGGCCGGTGGTGCTCATCCAGCTGCTCAAAGCCCAGCTTGTCTACATAAAACTCCCTGGTCTTGGCATAATCATGACCGATAATAGCTATGTGGTGAATAGTTTCCAGTTTCATACCTTCTTTCCTTTCCGTTGAGTGAGTAGAGAAAATCTGCCGGCTGATTGCTGGCAGATTTGTTTTTATCAAATGATTATCTTGCTAGCAGACTAGTGAAATTAGAATTAATTTGTCTGCAAAACCTTTCGAGGCTTGGTGCCTTCGGCTGGTCCGATAACGCCTGCCGCTTCCAACTCTTCCATGAGTCGAGTAGCCCGGTTAAAGCCGACCGAGAGACGCCGCTGGATCATAGAAGCGCTGGCCTTCTGAGTCTCGATAACCAAGGCCTTGGCTTCTTCAAAGAGCGGATCTCCTCCATCATCGCTTCCGCCAGACTCCATATCGCTTTCAGATACTTCACCCGGATCAAAGCTATCGTCATAATCAGCTTCAGCTTGATTCTTGACAAAGGCTACGATTCGCTCCACATCTTCATCTGAGATAAAGGAGCCCTGCAGACGAACCGGATGGTTTTCATCAATGGGCTTAAAGAGCATATCCCCACGCCCCAAGAGCTTCTCTGCTCCATTTTCATCTAGAATGGTCCGACTATCTGTCCCGCTGGATACAGCAAAGGCAATCCGAGATGGCACATTGGCCTTGATCAGACCGGAGATAACATCTACTGATGGTCGCTGGGTAGCCAGAATCATGTGAATTCCAGCCGCACGCGCCTTTTGTCCCAGACGGATAATGGCATCTTCTACTTCTTTGCTGGCTACCATCATAAGGTCAGCCAGCTCATCCACGATGACGACGATTAAAGGTAGGGGCACCTGCTTGTATTCTGATTGGGCATTGTACTCGGCTACTTTAGCATTGAAGCCAGCAATATTACGGGCACCGACCTTGGAGAAGAGTTCATAGCGGTTTTCCATCTCGTCCACAACTTTCTGCAGGGCACGGCTGGCCTTGCGAGGATTGGTTACGACTGGAATAAGCAAGTGGGGAATGTCATTATAAACGGACAGCTCCACCATCTTAGGATCCACCATCATAAACTTGACTTCATCTGGTCTGGCTTTCATGAGAATGCTGGCGATAATACCGTTGACAGCCACAGATTTACCAGAGCCAGTAGAGCCGGCCACCAAGAGATGGGGCATCTTAGCCAAGTCAAAGGAGCGGACAGATCCGTTAACAGCCTTGCCAAGTGGGATTTCTAGGAGCTTGCTGGCATCCGTCTTCGACTGTTCCCAAAGTTCGCGGAAAGTCACGGTTGCAACTTCAGAGTTGGGCACTTCAATTCCGACAAGAGATTTCCCAGGAATCGGCGCTTCAATCCGAACATCCTTAGCAGCTAGGGCTAAAGCCAGATCATCAGCCAGATTGGAAATCCGATTGACCCGAACACCGACAGCTGGCTTAACCTCGTACTTAGTGACGGAAGGTCCGATTTCAGCCCGCTCGACAGTAGCCTTGATGCCAAAACTTGCAAAGGTCTCTTCCAAAATTTTGATATTTTCGCGAACAATTCTTTTTTCCTTAGACTGGTTTTTAGGTTTATCGGGCGCAAAAAGGTTGATGGTCGGTAGCTTATAATCCAAACTTTCTTTGGCTGTGAAGTCTACCTCAACATCTGTGTCAGCATCTTCTTCTGACTCCTGCTGAATTTTGAAATCTTGAACTTCTTCTAGCTCAAATTCTCCCAAATCTTCATATTCCTCTGCTTCAATGGCAACAGGAGTTCTTGCCTGATTTTCATCATCCAAAATTTCTCCTGTTTCCAAATCGATTTCAGGTCCTTCTTGCTCCACTTCAATCGCCTGCATTGCTTCCAAAGCAGCCTGTTCTTCTTTTTCAATAAAACGCTGTTGCCGCTTTTCTTCACGTTTTTCACTAAGACGGTGGAATACTTCAACCAGCTTTTCAGAAATATCATAAATGGTCCAAGGGCTGATTAGCAGCGCACCTACTAAAATAAAGAGAATACCAATAAAGTAAGAACCAAAATTTGAAAAGAGAAAAGAGATGGGTAAGTGTAAGAGTGATCCTAATAAACCACCACCAGCAAATGAACTAACTTTAAATGCAGTTAAATCAGAAAAAATTCTGGCTAAAGTGCTGGACAAGACTTGACCTTTGAGTGATAAGACATCTACAAAGTAAGCTTGATAGATTAGAAGTAAACCAACAAAAATGCTAATAAAACCTGAAATCAGACCTTCGCGCTTGCTTAACCATTTGAAAAAGAAAAGATAAATCAAAGTCGCTACAATTGCTAAGTATGCTAAGCTACCAACTACTAATCGAATCAGATTGTAAATAGTCACCCCAAAAACACCTAGTTTTAAGGCAGCAAAAAGAAGAATGAAGGCCAAGCCAAAACTCAGTAACATCCTTTTAATAGCTCTTTGTCTTTCTAATTCTGCTTTTGTTGGCCGACGAGTTGTTCGGCCTTTTTTCGTATTTTTACTATTTGCCATAACCTTTATTATACCACAATAACTATAGACAAGAAACGATAAATTTTACGCTTTGACACACTAAATCTTCATCTTTAATACTTCTTACGAAAAGAAAAAAACCAGCTTAGCTGGCTTGGGATTTTAAAAGATCAAGTCTTCTTTTAGTCTTGGGTTGCTCCCTCTTCTGGCATAACAAACCAGCAAACAACATAAGCAAGAACCCCTGTTCCAAGAGCAAACACTGAAATAATCCACAGTACGCGAACAAGTGTAGGATCTACGTTGAAATATTTAGCTAAACCAGCACAAACACCAGCAATTTTTTGATTCTTAGTATCTCGTGTAAGTCTTTTCTCCATGGAAAGTGCTCCTATCAATTTTTATTTTTCTCATTTTACCATAATCTTCTTGTATGCACAACCTTTCAGGTAAAGATAAGAACTAGCATCTCATCACCTTACATTAGATTCTAATTAGACTCTTGTCGCTTTCATTAAAATTCTCACCTTATCCTTCCCTAGATAGCGTCAGAATGATTTTAGGAATAAAACAAAAATTATGACCAACTAAATAAAGGTCCTAGTGATTAGCTGGATTTCACAATCGTATTTTTTTCGATAATATGTTTCCAATCTAGTATTCTAAACATTATTTTGTTAAACTTGATGAATAGAAAAATTAAGGAGTTGCTTATGAGAGCTGGCATACTTATCTATCATCTCAAACTAAATAGCATTCTGACCGTTTATCGATATAAAAACGGGCAACACTACTATGTTCTTCCAGGCGGGCAAATTGAGAAGCGTGAGAGTCCAATCGAAGCAGCCATAAGAGAAATCAAAGAAGAAGTCCAGCTTATTTTTAAGTCAGAAGACCTAAAACCTGCCTTCACTTATGACTCTGACGATAATCAACACATTTATTTCTGGACAATCTATACGGGCTTAGAAAACTTAACGATAAGTGGCGAGGAAAAGGAACGCAGTCATTCTCAAAACCTATATGAAGCTAGGTGGATCAACCTTTCTGACTTTCCCCATCTCCTATTCAGACCAAAAGACTTGCAAGTAAGAATTCTCTCTTTTTTCACAAGATTTGAAAATCGTTGATCTTTATAGTAAAATGTGAGTAGTTTCTATTTCAGAAAGGATCATGATGAAAAAATTAATTATTTTGGGTCTTTCAGCCAGCCTTTTGTTAGCAGGCTGTACTAGTATCCAACGTGTCTTGCGGGGCGATGAATATGTAGACTCTAGCCTAGCAGCTAGTGCAAGCAGTGCTGAAGCTAGCAAAAAAGAAGCTGAAACCAAGGAAGCATTGACAAATAAGAATGCCAACTTCCCTCAACTATCAACCAAAGTTGCCAAAGATGAAGCGAAAGTCAAAATCGTAACGACAGCTGGTGATATCACTCTCAAACTCTTTCCCAAATATGCACCTCTAGCAGTTGAAAATTTTCTAACTCATGCTAAAGAAGGCTATTATGATGGAGTTATCTTCCATCGCGTCATCAAGGGATTCATGATTCAAAGTGGTGACCCTAAAGGAAACGGTACAGGTGGGGAGTCAATATGGTATGGAAAGAACAAACAAATTGACTCAGGAAAAGGCTTTAAGAATGAAACTTCTGCCTACCTATACAACCTCCGCGGGGCTCTATCTATGGCCAATGCAGCATCTGATAATACTAACGGCAGTCAATTCTTTATCAACCAAAACCAGACGGACAGCTCAAGCAAATTATCTGAAAGCAAATATCCAGCTCAGATTATTAAGGCATACAAGAAAGGTGGAAATCCATCTTTAGATGGTGATTATACAGTCTTTGGCCAAGTTATAGACGGCATGGATATTGTTGATAAGATTGCTGAAAGCGAAACTGATGAAAACAATAAACCTAAAAACGAGATCAAGATTCAAAAGATCGAAGTGATCAAGGATTACAACTTTAAAAAATAATCCTCTAGTTTAACTAAGAAAGGAATAAATTCATATGATTATTTGGGGTTACAAAGGCTATAAAAAAGAACTAGGACATACTCAGTCTGCTATCCAATGTGGAAACTGTCAACAAACTGCTCCTTGGGATCTTATTGAAACAGGTCGGAAGTTTTCCCTCTACTGGATTCCTCTCATCCCTTATGGAAGAAAATATTATGTACTCTGCCCTGTCTGCGAATATGGCAAAGAGATTGAAAAACAAGATATTAATGAATATTTAAATTATTAAGTTCAAAAAGAGGCTGGTCAGATTCTGACCAGCCTCTTTCTCTTTTATCTAAAAAACAAAATACTTTTTCTACAGAAAAAACTCTTTATGTCAATTGATTGAAGTCCCAAATCTGATCCATCCAGCCCTCATAGAAATCTGGCTCATGGCAGACCATGAGGATGCTTCCCTTGTATTCTTTCAGAGCTCGTTTTAGTTCCTCCTTGGCATCAACATCTAGGTGATTGGTCGGCTCGTCCAGCACCAGAACATTATTTTCTCGGTTCATGAGAAGACAAAGGCGGACCTTGGCCTGCTCCCCACCTGAAAGGACCTGGATCTGGCTCTCGATGTGCTTAGAAGTCAAGCCACATCTAGCTAAAGCAGCTCGGACTTCTGCTTGGTTAAGGGCCGGAAAGGCGTTCCAGACTGCTTCCAGCGGTGTCTGACGATTTCCACCTTCAACTTCCTGCTCGAAATAGCCCAGCTCCAGATAGTCCCCGCGCTCAACTTGACCTGCGATAGGTGGGATAATCCCCAGCAGACTCTTGAGTAGGGTTGTTTTCCCAATCCCATTTGCTCCGATGATAGCCACCTTCTGATTACGCTCAAAGGTCAGGTTAAGGGGCTGGGTCAGCGGTCGGTCATACCCAATCTGCAAATCCTTGGCTTGGAAGATAAAACGACCTGGAGTACGAGCAGACTTGAAGTCAAAGGAAGGCTTAGGCTTTTCACTTTGTAGCTCAATAATATCCATCTTATCCAGCTTTTTCTGGCGGGACATGGCCATATTACGGGTCGCCACGCGGGCTTTATTACGGGCCACAAAGTCCTTGAGGTCCGCAATTTCCTTCTGCTGGCGCTCGTAGGCTGCTTCTAGCTGAGATTTTTTCATCTCATAGACCTCTAAGAACTGGTAATAATCACCAGAATAACGAGTCAGTTGCTGATTTTCCACATGATAGACGATATTGATCACGTCATTCAGGAAAGGAATATCATGCGAGATCAGAACAAAGGCATTTTCATAGTTTTGTAGGTAGCGCTTGAGCCAATCAATGTGTTCAGCATCCAGATAGTTGGTTGGCTCGTCCAAAAGCAGGATATCAGGTTTTTCCAGAAGCAGCTTAGCCAAGAGAACCTTGGTCCGTTGCCCACCAGATAACTCCGTCACATCACTCTCCATACCATAGTCCGTGACACCTAGTGCCCGCGCGACTTCGTCAATCTTGGCATCTAGAGTATAGAAATCTCGGCTCTCCAAGCGGTCCTGCAGCTCACCCACCTCTTCCATTAGGGCATCCACATCGACACCTTCCTCAGCCATGCTCATATAGATGTCGTTGATGCGGCTTTCTGTCTTGAAAAGTTCGTCAAAGGCTGTGCGCAAAACATCACGGACAGTTTGGCCCTGCTCCAACACAGCATGCTGGTCCAGATAGCCAGCCGTCACATACTTGGACCACTCAACCTTGCCTTCGTCCGGAAGCATTTTACCCGTCACAATGCTCATAAAGGTTGACTTTCCCTCACCATTGGCACCGACCAGGCCGATATGCTCACCCTTGAGCAGGCGGAAAGATACATCCTCAAAAATAGCCCGGTCACCGAAACCGTGGCTAAGATTTTTCACTTCTAAAATACTCATCTTTTTCTCCTCTATCATTGATTGCAGTCCTTTGATTATAACATCAAAAGGGATTTTTTGGCAAGAACAGAAAAAGACCGACTAGGTCGACCTTACTCTAGATTAACTCTTTTAAAAACTGAATCAGGGTTTCTGCAGAGCGTTTACCGGCATCAAGAATGAATTCATCAAAAGTGACATTGGCATCATGACTAGCTGTGTCGCTCATGGCCCGAATGACCATAAAAGGCAGACCAATCGAATGTGTGGCTTGAGCAATAGCTGCGCCCTCCATCTCGACAGCCAAGACATCTGGAAAATGCTCCTTGATGCGGTCAATCTTATCCTGACCAGCAACAAAGCTATCACCTGTCGCAATCAAACCTACTCTTGCCTTTTGATGAGTCTTGTCTAAAATTTTCTTCATTTCAGAGACCAGATAGCGACTAGCCTCAAAATAGAGTGGCTGGCGAGCCATCTGACCATATTCATAGCCGAAGGCCGTCACATCCACATCATGGTATACCAGACGGTCTGCAACCACCACATCTCCGATAGCCAGACCTTCAGCCACCGCTCCAGCTGAGCCTGTATTAATGATAGCAGTAACCTTGAAATCATTGACCAGGACAGCCACACTCATCGCAGACATAACCTTTCCAATTCCGCTCTCAACCAAGACTACTTCATGACGGCCGATAGAACCCGTATGATAGACGTGTCCCAATCGAAGATGCTTTTCTGGACTTTCTAAATGCTCCAGCAATACTTTTAACTCTTCGGGCATGGCCGCGATAATTCCAATTTTCATTATTTCCAACCTTTTCTAAAAAAGCGAAAGCCTTAGGCTTATCGCTTATTTTTATAGCCAAATAATGGCTGCAATCAAAACTGCCAACAAGAGAATAATCCACAACAAAATTTTATTGAGTTTAGCTTGAAAAACACCTCGCTTCTGATTTTCAATGCGTCGGCTTTTCACAACTTCCCGATCAACTTCAATTTGCATGGTGTCCTGATTAAACTCTCCTTGCGGTGTAGCATAACCAAAACTTCCTTGATCAGTTCTAATAATCTTAGTTTCCTCATCATCCACAAGAGGAGGATCCGATATGACTTCACCACGGTTAGCCCGCTCGATGATTTCATCAGTTAATAAAGGTCTTCCCATAGGTTTTCCCCCTATCCTTGATTTTCCTGCATTTCCCAATATTGAAGAGCCATGATGGTCTTGGCATCGCAAATATCACCATTTTGTAGCAACTGATGCGCCTCCTCCAGACTGACTTCAAAGAGTTGCAAGGTTTCATCTTCGTCCTGAGGACGAGGATTCTCTACTTTTGTCAATTGGCTAGCTTTATATAGTTTGATCTTTTCATTGCAAAAACCAATAGCAGAATAAAAATCATAAACTAACTCTAGCTGACCAGTGTAACCAGTTTCTTCCTCTAATTCTCGCAGGGCGGCTGCATGCGGATCAGCATTTTCTCCCACTTCTAGCTTACCAGCTGGAATTTCATAAGAAGTTGCCTCAATGGCCTTGCGATACTGCTTAACGAGAATCAGCTTGTTTTCTGGAGTAAGGGCAATCACAGCCACTGCTCCGTTATGAAAAATCAAATCCCGTTGAGCTTGGCCTTTCCCTTCTGGTAGCTCTACCTGGTCCTGAACCACTTTAAAAATCGGTCCCTGATAAATCTCCGTCCGTTGGACAGTCTTTTCTTCAAATTCCATGACTAAACCTACTTATTTTGAGGGTGATGAGGAAGACGCTTAGCATAATCTTCCTTATTGATCTGACGGCCACGTCCCAGAGCAATGGCATCTGCTGGTACGTCCTTCGTAATGGTAGAACCCGCACCAACCAATGAGTTGTCACCCAGCTCAACTGGGGCAATAATGGTCGAGTTGGAACCAACAAAGACATTATCACCGATGATAGTCTTGTACTTCTTCTGGCCATCATAATTGACCGTAATCGTACCCGCACCAAAGTTGACATTAGCACCGACCTCAGAATTACCAATGTAGGTCAAATGACCAGCCTTGGTATTTTCTCCAATTGACGATCCTTTAACTTCTACAAAGTTGCCGACATGGACATCCTTGGCCAGACTAGAACCTGGACGAATGTGAGCATAAGGCCCGACCGTCACTCCATCTGCCACACTAGACTCTTCAATCATAGAGTTGGTAATAACGGTCCGTTCTCCAATAACAGAGTCCACAATGTAGGTACCATTAGTCAGAATAGTCTCAGCCCCAATCTTGGTTTGACCTTTCAGAGTCACATTTGCTTCAACTTGAACTTCAGGCGCGATTTCCACATCCACATCGATATAGGTAGCATCTGGATTGACAAAGCTAACACCGTTGACCATATGCTTCTGGTTAATCCGGCGTCGCATAACACTCTCAGCTGTAGCCAAAGCTACTCGATCATTAACCCCCAGACTTTCATCAAAGTCTTTGAGCGTATAAGCACCGACTTTTTCTCCATTTTCACGGAAAATGCCAATAACATCCGTAATATAGTATTCCCCTTGAGCATTATTGGTATTGATATTTTTGAGGGCTTCAAAGAGACGGGCATTGTCAAAGACATAAGTCCCTGTATTGATCTCCTTGATTTGCTGCTCAAAATCAGAAGCATCCTTTTGCTCAACAATTTTCAAGACTTCTCCGTGCTGGTTGCGAACGATACGGCCGTAGCCAAAAGGATTGTCTGCTTCTGCTGTCAAAATGGTCGCAACATTCTTGTGGTTGATATGGAAGTCAATCAGGTTTTTCAAGCTTTCTCCTGTAATCAGGGGAGTGTCGCCAGCAATGACTAGCGTCTGACCCGTCAGATTTTCCAAAACAGGCTCTGCCATCATAACAGCATGACCCGTTCCCAGTTGCTCAGTCTGACGAACAAACTCAGTCTGACCTGCCAAGACTTGCTCCACCAGCTCGGCCTTGTGACCGATAACTGTCACTGTCTTTTCTGGATTAATAGCATTGACACTGCGGAAAACGTGCTCTAGCATAGAAATCCCTGCCACCTTGTGTAATACCTTAGGTAAATCTGACTTCATACGAGTACCTTTACCCGCAGCCAAAATAATTGCATAATTTGTCATAAATGAACTCTTTTCTTTAAGATATCACTTTTATTATACCACTAAAAGAAAATTTTTTAAAATGCTAATTATAGACCAATCTTTTATTTATTATCTGAGATTTACTTGAGCAATAAGAATGACCACCTTATTAATCCGCCAATCGCTCCATCCAGACAAATTCTTTGAAGTCTTTTAGAGGATTAAGAAAAGGCTTCTTCTTTCTGGTAAATTCTCGGAAGCCCAACTTTTGGTAGCAACGGATAGCAGCTTCATTACTATCCTTGACATCCAGGATATAATCTTTAAAACCAGCCAATTTCATGCTTTCTTTCAGCATTTGCTGGGCCAGTCCCTGACCTCGGTAGGCAGCATCGACTGCCACATACTCGATATAGCCGGTGGTCTTAGGAATCTTGATTGGCTTTTCAAAATCACTGAAACCTAGACCTAGAAGAAAAGCTTTGAAGCGACCAAAGCGCTCAGCCAACTGCTGTCTATCCAGCTTAGTAGCTCGGCCATTTGCATCTGAAATGGCTAAAACACCAATAATCTGGCCAGCTTGCTCAGCAACATAAAAATACTCTATTTGCAGAACTTTCTCCATAAACTCAAGCACAAATTCTCGGCCAAATTGCTTAATGAAAGCAGAAAAATCATTGTCAAAGGCAGTGACAATACTGATTGAAATGGTTTTACAGTCGGCTTCGACTGCTTTTCTAATATTTAGCATCTGACACCTCTTTCTCTTTTTCCGATAACTGCTGGCGCAGCTTAATAAACCAGTCCAACTGGAAGCGGGCAGAATCAAGCCCAAATTCAAGGGTTTTTAATTCAAAATAGCCAATCTGAGAAATGCTCTCAGCCAAACCACCTGCCTGACTGGTTTCTATAAGCTCTGTAGCCAGATGGCTATTCTGCTCTAAATAGACTCGTACCTTATCCTGCTCCTCCGTAAAATGAATAGAATCTCTCACAGCTTCCAATTCTTGGACTTCAACCTCCAGTCTTTCAATAGCCAAGTCCAACATCTGAATCTGGTCCTTCTTGGGCAAGTAGCCCATAAAGAGGAATTTCCCCAGGTCCATATTCTTATTCTTCGTCATATCAATGGGCGTTTTAAGCCAGTCTAAAAATAAGATTCTTCCCGAAGCTGTAATGGCGTATTCTCTCTTCATTTTTCCTTTTTCTACATATTCCGAAGCAGTCACTGCCCCCTGCTGGGACAATTTTTTTAAGGCAGCCTGGATACTGCCTAGACTGTCGCTACACATGGAACTGAAATTTTGACGAGTTACCTGACGAATCTCATATACCGTAAAAGGTTTGATCATGAGTAAACCTAAAATTAATTTGTCCATTTGCCCTCCAAGTCATCTAATATTATATACCTAATAGTAACATTTTCCCCGGGATATATCAAGATAAAAAAAGACTGAGACAATATATCTCAGTCTAGCTCTATAATGTTAAAAATCTTGAGACGCTAGCTACTTGCTCCATATCTCGACTCTGAAACAGTTCTAAATTTTACAAGAATTTAGCTCTTCGCCTCTTTAAGCTTCATGCAAAGGATAGACCTTGCGAAATTCTTCTAGGACGACACCCGTTTCTTGGGAAAATTCCAAACCGGCTTCCGCAAGACACTCCGTGAAAAATTCCTGATGGACTTGCTGCCAGTAGGCCAAGGATTTATCTCCTTCTCCTTCCTTAAAGGCGTGTTCGGCTGAAACCTCATTAAAAGGAAGCACAGAGACTTTGGTGATTTCAACGATACAGACTGCCCTATCCTGACTGTCTAAAATGACATCAAAACTTCCTGCCTGCGGCAAGGGCTCATTTTCAAGCTTATAGAGCTCATAAACCGATGCAGTCGCCGTCTTCTCACCACGTAGCACTAAGTCGGCAAGCTCATCTGCCATTGCACCGAAGGCCCAGGCGTCAATCACATCTCCAATCTCTGGATTGATTTTCTTGTATGCCTGCCACATTTCTTTTGGGGTCATCTTTTCTCCTATCTTCTTAAATTTCATGGAGGCTTTGGACAATCAGATTACACTGCGCCTCCTTTCATACTTAAATGCCTTTTTGCTTCTTGGTTTTCAAATAAGGAACTACACCCGGAGTCAACTGAAGCCAACCTAAATTTTCACTAATATGAAAGACCATATGATTCCAGAAGCTTCCATCTTCTACGGCTAAGGGGCTAAAGCTAATGATATCTTTTTTAAAAATTACAGCCTGCCTTTCAAAATCGATTGCAAGCCTTTTAATCTTAGATTTGAGCTGAAAAACTCTCATCATGAACAATGAAAAAGATTCAAGAAAATCCTCTAAACTTTGATTGACAAAGAGAATCCCTAAGCCTTGAGAAATCTGATCCTGATAGCGAGTAAGAGCTAGGTTGTTTGCTCCTGAATCATTGTCAAACCAAGATGACAAGTCCCCTTGACTCTCATAATGATTCAAGAGTAAATAAACTGCCCCATCTTGATTCAAGAGAAAATAGCCAGCACTAAATTTCCCAAAACAGCGAAAACTTTCTTCTCCTAAAGTCATAAGGACTTCTTCTTCAGGAAGATCAATGAACTTGAAAGCCATATTTTTATAATCTTCTAAATACTGATAAAGATTTTTATCAAGGGCTGATATATCTGCTTTTTTGATCATTTTTGGCTCCTGAATAAGGAAACCGCATTTCCGAAAATAGTCCACATCTTCTCGTAAATCGCACTCATGTAAATCATCATAAAAGATATTCATAGGGATATCGCCTCTCTTCTGACTTTAAAAGTTCTAACAAATTGATATATCACCAAAACCATAATTGATACCTCTGCTAGAGTCAATCTTAATTTCATACCTCAATTCTCATTTTCGCATTTACTTTAAATAAACTTTCATCCCAAACCTAATCAAAAATCCATAAAATCATCATGCTCATAATAGTAAAGCAGAGCCTGTAAACACTCTTGATCAGTCGCTTCTGCTTTCTGCTCCATGACTGACAAGAGAACATCCGCAAAATCTTCACCATAATAAATCAGCTCTAGACCCTGCTCTCTTACCTGTTCTGGATAAACATCCTTGTCATCCACCACTTGAGGATAATCAGCAAGCAAGTAGCTGTCCTGAAAATTCAGTTCTCCATTTTCACTAGCATACAAACAGAAATCATCATCTAGCTCTTCCGATTTTACAGCCTCAATGATGTCTTTTAAGCAATAGCTTTGGTTTTTCTTCATTGGTCAAAAGTCCCTTTCCATTCATAAGCCGGATAAGGTCCTAGACTCTGATAGCCCAAGCTTTCTGCGACCTTTTTGGAGGCTTCATTGTGCGCATCCCATAGAGGAAAGAGTGAGCGTTTTTGAGCTTCTAAAATCATCTGGGCACCCAAGATTTTGGCCAAGCCCTGTCTTTGGTAGGCCGGCTTGGTAGCAATTTCAATCTCAAGGGCTCCATGATAGACCAATCCAGTCGATACAGCAGCGACGATTTCCTTATCTGAATAGAGTAAAAAACCAAAGCCACCCTCCGCTTGAAACTGATCAAAATCAGAAAAATCACCCTGCAAATCCTGAGACCAGGCTTCCCTAGCCAAACACTCATAACTCTCCTTATCAATCGGACTAAGGTAGTAATTTGCTGGTAGCCTGCTCTGCCATTTCTCCAAGGCCTCTGTGTCAAAGGAAGCCCGGTCCGCAAAAGCATAACGAGTAAACTGGCTCAGCTCACTCTGACCATCCAGAAACTCTTGCCAGCTGGGCTCCTCGGAGATAATGACCTTGTCAGCTAAACTATATTTTTTACTAAATTCCTGCCACAAATTCGGATCCACCTGACCAGCCGGAAAGAGGAAATTTCCTAGTTGGTAAAGACAAGATGTCTCAGGCGCGTTCATAAAGAACTGCCCTAGACCAGCAGATAAGCCATAGTGAACCATGTTTTTGGCCCAGGTTTGGAAAAGGTTCTTAGGTTTTTTCATTGTTCGTATCCTTCATTCACTTACTTCAAACTCCAGCCACCGTCGATTTTGATAATTTCGCCCTGCATAGCAGCTGCCTTACCACCGGCTAGAAAGAGACTAACGTCAGCCACTTCTTGAGGGTCCAGCCAACGCTTGATCGGCGTTTCCTCTGCAACCCAGTCTGCCAGTCCGCCTGGCTCAAAATCCGCAGCAGTCATGGCTGTCTTAACAGCGCCTGGCGCTAGACCAAAGACTTGGATATTTTGATCCGCATAGTCTAAAGCTATCTGCTTGGTCAGACCAGCCAGAGCATGCTTAGAGGCTGTATAGGCTGCACCACCTCCGCCAGCCAGAAAGCTAGCAATCGAGCACATATTAATGATGATTCCAGACTTTTTTTCCAGCATTTTCTGCAGGTAAAAGCGGGTGATTTTCATAGTAGCAGTCAGATTAAGTGCAAAAATCTGCTCCCAGTCCTCATCATTTGTCTCGTGCAGGGGACGATAATCATCCAAGATACCTGCTGTATTGCAGAGAATGTCTACCTCGGGCAAGCTGGTAAAGAGAGGTGTCAAATCCCCAGTCAAATCCAACTTAACAAAACGAAGCGCATTTAGAAAGCCAGGATTTTCATCCTTGTCCACCCCGTAAACTCGGTAACCATTTTCCAAAAAGCTCTGGGCTTGAGCTCTACCAATACCAGAGCTAGCCCCCGTCACTAGTACTGTCTTAGTCATCTACTTCCACCCAATCTGTCGCAAGGACATCACAAGGAGTCGGACTCCACATGGAGAAGCCCTCCCCTTCGCCTGAAACATTGATGAGGAAATAAGGTGTCACTTCAAGAGCCACCCCATTCTGCTCAATCGTGTCAAAAAGCTGGACGTAATTTTCTGCCCCGCCCCAGCCTGTACGCACATATTTTTTCTTGGCCTTAAGGCCTGGTAAAATTTCTTCAAATGTCATGGTTTTCTCCTTTGTTTTATTGATATTTACTTACAAATTTACTACTTAGCATTAGTAATTATATTAGACGATGATTGCTCTTGGCAATTTGGTTCTCTGGTTGAGATATGAAATTTTTCCCAAGATTGTGCTCATTATTCTGACTCTAATTTGCCATTATAATATTTCTGAATATCTTCATAGCTCATGATTTTTGTGTCCTGCCCTTCAGTGCTCCACTTACCCGGCAAGTATAATCCATCATAAACAGATACTCCTGTTTTCAAAAATTCTGTTTCGAGTTCAATGAGCTCCTTACCATTTGTAATGGCCCCATTCTCTGATTGAATTACCTTATAAGCAAAGCTGTCCTTTTTGGAAAATAGTTTGAAGGCTGACGAGTTAGAATTTCTTAAATTGATATCCCCCTTATAATCTTCCGATTTCCAAAATCCGTTATCAAAAGGCTCAACACCCGATCTGTTTTTTTCATCTGTGAACAACCTGATGTCAATCTGATTTGTCACGTTAAGCTCCTGCTCTGTTTTCTCTGCGTCTATTTTTAGAGTTCTAAGATTTAGTAAAAAGTATCGATATTTTTTCTGTTCGGTTATCGAAAGGACAACATAATCATTGTTACCTATTTTTCTAAGAATTGGCAAGGTCCCATGAAACTCTATCTGATCATTTTTCAAATAATTTACCATTAATTTCCAAACATCTATTTCTTTTTTAGGGGCTTTTTTATTAGTTAAATCAAAGATATCCAAATACGCGAATTCATCTGACTTCATTTCTTTACTAGCAGTCGCTCGTCTTAATTTTTGGCGTTCTCTAACAAGAAAATTTGGATTTACTCTAATCCAATCAGAGGAATTAATAGCTTTCGCCACCTTGTTATTTTCAAAATCCCACTCAACAATAATACCGTTTTTATCATGAATAAATTCAACATTTTGAATATCTGCATTAGCATTATAAATTGTATATTGATAAGAGTCCTTTTTGTTGCTTGACTTCTCATTTTTCTCTTGTGAAGAACAAGCCGAAATAAATAATATAGATATCAAACAAATGATAATTTTACATATATCTTTTAAAATTTTTGTCATCTAGTGTACCTCTCCTGCTTAACAAATCATTTTCCTCACATTCAATCACCATGGCTTCCATCAATCACTATAATCAGAAAGTTCAATTTTATCGTGTCTGATCTCATCATAGATGTTGATAAGAAATTCCCAATTACATTAGCTAGATAGGGAGTAGAAAGTGTTTCAATATCTCTACAGATATTATACCAGTCTTGAGAGAAAAAACTATCAGATCAAAATCTCTTATGCATTCGAGTTCCCAAAAAAATTACCACTCTGTCAATCAGTAAACCATTTTGATTGTGAACCAATTCAAACAAGGGAAAAATACCCTCACATTGCTGGTAGCTTATCCAACAGGGAATATTCCCTACCATTTCTAACGAAAACATAGCGATAATCTTTCTATTTCAATTTCATAATGAAATCCTCCAAGACTTACAGCTCTCTTTGATAATTCAACTTTGAATCGAAAAGACGTATAAATTTTTTTAATGAAAAAAACTTATTAAATTCTGTATGACATACTCACTGTTTTCCTATGGTATCCGAGTATTTCACTTTCAAATTCCCCATATTTTCTTTGGAATAACGCTGACTTCCCTCTTTAAACCAAATATCTAGAAAATAGGTGTAGAGAATTTGATCAGATTTTTCTGCCAACCAAGCCTGATCAATATCGTAATCCTTCAGATAGTCCAAAATCTCCTCTTTTGACACTAGACTCTTACGTGGAGGCTCCTCACCTCCAATAGAGCGATAAATTTCATCTGCTGTCCTGACATAGCCCCTATTTTTAGATTCATTAATAAAAGCTTGAACAGTAAAATCCGAAACTTTGGAGAAAGCAACGGAGACATTTTGTTTAACGAAACCCTCCTCATAGACATAGTCAATATTGAGATAAGTTTCTCCTGATAACTTTTTACTATACAAAACAGCAAGCAGGCCATCGGAATTGATATATAGCTGCAAATCTTCATCATCTGCCAACCTAGGTTTAGCTCGGCGATAGTATATCCAGGCCGGCTCACCCACATAAGCCGTATTACTTCTTATAATCTTACTCATATCTGGTAAGCCCAGAATATTTTTATAATGAACACTCACATAATAGATTTCATCAATTGGGTTTTTAAGTGAGTCATAGTCTCGATATCTAAAAAAACCAAAGACACAGAAACCTGCTATAAGGAGGGCGAAGAGACTTAGAAAAAATTTTTTCATATTAGTTTGCTCCTTCTGTGATCAAATCATTGCTTCCTATATTCAAATACCATAATAGCTGTAGTAAGCAGTATATTTCTTTCATCCTATCTTTCTCTGTCTTCTCTAAACATCTCTTTCCTCTGCTCTTTTTTTAATGAATAAAATTTAATTTCTTTGCTAAAAACCGAGATGATAAAAAATTCATTACGTTTGCAAACATTACAGACAATATAAAATCAAGAAACTGATAAATTAATCATTCAATGAACAGGAAGTCTTATTTATTCTACTTAGCTATTTTTTATTTTTATCCAGTAATTACTTGTCGGCCGCATGAAAAACATATTCCCTATAAATAACCAAAATGACAAAAATATTAACAATCCTATATGAACAATATAATTATCCACTTGATTAGTAAAAAAAGCGGAAATAAGTACTATCGTTAACAATACCGATATGATATACGCAAAAATATTAAAAAACAATTCTTTAACAAAACGAGGATAAACGTATATCTTATGATAGCCTCTATTTTTTAATCCACTGAGAACTTCATGAGAAGCTGTAATCCATAAACGCAAACCAAAGACCAATAATACAATTAGGATAGCCAAAAAATTGCTAATTCTACTTGAATCAAATTTCAAAAATTGATTGATATCAAATACTCTTGATAGAAGCATGGCACCTATACCAGCCCCTAAGCTATAGCCAAGACCATGTTTTTCAAAAGCCTCTTTTAACCGAGTATTCTTTTCCATTGATTGGGACAATTGCTCATATTCGTCCTTACTCATCTCGTAACATCTGTGAGGCACAAAGTAAATCAACAAGGGCAAGAAATAGACAATCAAAAAAGGTCGCTCTACATCAAGAAGATAATATTCATCCTCTGTTTTTAATATACGATAACGAAGATTTCTTTTAGCTAAAAGCTCCATTTCAGCCTTTTTAAACATTTATATAATACCTTTCATGACTTCAAATAAAGCGATAATCTTTCTATTTCAATTTCATAATGAAATCCTCCAAGAGTTACAGCGCTCTTTGATAATTCAACTTTGAATCGAAAAGGCGTATAACGGTTTTGGGGCAAAAAAACTTATTAAATTCTGTCTAGTTTAGTATAGCCTACTTACTCTTTTCCTATGGTATCCGAGTATTTCACTTTCAAATCGCCCATATTTTCTTTAGAATAGCGCTGACTTCCCTCTTTAAACCAGATATCCAGAAAATAGGTGTAGAGAATTTGATCAGATTTTGTTGCCAACCAAGCCTGATCAATATCGTAATTCTTCAGATAGTCCAAAATCTCCTCTTTTGACACTAGACTCTTACGTGGAGGCTCTTCCATTCCATTAAAGCGATATATTTCACTAGCAGTTTCATCATATCCCATTTTTTTAGACTGATCAATTAATGCTTGAACAGTAAAATCTGAAACTTTGGAGAAAGCAATGGAAACATTTTGTTTAACGAAACCGTTCTCATATACATAGTCAATGTTGAGATAAGTATCTCCTGATAACTTTTTACTATATAGAACAGCAAGCAGGCCATCGGAATTGATATATAGCTGCAAATCTTCATCATCTGCC
>OLOK01000190.1_pt1 | contig 57196 bp, 55 predicted proteins | sample 1672591 | NCBI WGS metagenome assembly OLOK01 (sample SAMEA3136703, study PRJEB25190) | human gut metagenome | biome: human gut; feature: human-associated habitat; material: faeces | place: Austria | collected 2013 | reverse complement strand
ACAAAATGGATAATGTCAACAGATTATTTCAAATATAAAGTAATAAGTTCTAATATAAATACAATAACAATAACAGGGATAAACTCAAAATATGAATCTCCAAGTGTGCTATATATACCAAGTGAATATAATGGGTATAAGGTAAAAGAGATAATAGGAACAGGCGGCTATTGGTATGATAGTATGTCTAATATAGACAATGCAAAAAGTGTTACAATTGCAAATGGAGTAACGAGTATAGGAAACTATGCATTTTCTAAGTGTAGCAATTTAACAAGTATAGAAATCCCAAGTAGTGTAACGAGTATAGGAGATGGTGCATTTAGGGGATGTAGCAGTTTAACAAGTATAAATATCCCAGAAGGAGTAACGAGTATAGGAAATAGTGCGTTCTATGATTGTAGCAGTTTAACAAGTATAAATATCCCAGAAGGAGTAACAAGTATAGGAAAGCAGGCATTTTATTATTGTAGCAGTTTAACAAGTATAGACATCCCAAGCAGTGTGACAAGTATAGGAGATGATGCATTTAGTAGTTGTAGAGGTTTGACAAGTATAGAAATCCCAAGTAGTGTAACTAGCATAGGAAGTAATGCATTTAAGTACTGTAGCAGTTTAACAAGTATAGACATCCCAAGTAGTGTAACTAGTATAGGAGAAAGTGCATTTGGAAGCTGTAGCAAATTAACAAGCATAGAAATCCCAAGTAGTGTAACTAGTATAGGAAATAGTTCATTTGAGGGCTGTAGCAGTTTAACAAGCATAAACGTAGAAGAAGATAACTCAAATTATTGCAGTGAAGATGGAATATTGTTCAATAAAGATAAGACAGAGTTAATACGATATCCAAGTAAAAAAGCAGATAAACAATATGTAATCCCAAGTAGTGTAACTAGTATAGGAAATAGTTCATTTGAGGGCTGTAGCAGTTTAACAAGTATAGAAATCCCAAGTGGAGTAACTAGTATAGGAAGTTATGCATTTTGTGGGTGTAGAAGTTTAACAAGTATAGAAATCCCAAGTAGTGTAACTAGTATAGAAGATTATACATTTTCTGGCTGTAGTAGTTTAAAAAGTATAGAAATCCCAGAAGGAGTAACGAGTATAGGAAGAAGTACATTTGAGGGCTGTAGCAAATTAACAAGTATAGACATCCAAAGTAGTGTAACTAGTATAGGAAATAGTTCATTTGAGGGATGTAGCAGTTTAACAAGTATAAATATACCAGAAGGAGTAACGAGTATAGGAAGAAGTACATTTGAGGGCTGTAGCAAATTAACAAGTATAGACATCCCAAGTAGTGTAACTAGTATAGGAAGTTATGCATTTGAGTACTGTAGCAGTTTAACAAATATAAATATACCAGAAGGAGTAACGAGTATAGGAAGTAGTGCATTTGAATATTGTAGCAAATTAACAAGTATAGAAATCCCAAGTAGTGTAACAAGTATAGGAAATAGTGCATTTAGTAGATGTAGCAAATTAACCACAATAAATTACCACGGAACAGAAGAACAGTTTAAGAAAATTAAAATAGACTCAGGTAACGATTACTTCAAAAGAGCTACAGTCAATTACATAGAATAAACTATAAAATCTAAAGAGAGAACTTATAAATAACAATGAAAATGTTATTATATAGAGTTCTCTCAGTTTTTATACTAGGAATATATTAAAAAGATAAACACTTGTTTAAAAATAAACCCCCGCAAGTAAATTAATTTACTTGCGGGGTAGGATTAGATAACAAGTTCGTACTGAACCTTTTCAATTCCATCAATTGTTTCGGCGCCAAGTTTAACTACAAGATTAGTAGCTGGAATATTCCCTTTTGAAATATCAAACAGCAAACTGTAGTAGGACGTACTTTTAAGAACTGAAGCAAAAAGTTTTATTGCTTCTTGCATATATCCGCAGTTTCTATAGGCATTACCTATAAAAAACTGCATATCCAATGACTTATAATCTTTGTTTGCTAAAGCCTGCATTGCTCCTACTGGACCAAATATAGTATCCTCAATTATATATGCATGATCATTGATAAAGTCAAGTCTTGCATAGCTGTCCATTAACAAGGCCACTTGGGTTAAATTTTCTCTACCCATGTCTGAAACATAGAATTGGATGTCTGGATTAGACCGATATAATTTATCATAGGTTCTAGCATCCCAAACTGTAGGTGTACGTAAAGTGATTGACATAGTAATCCTCCTAATAAATTTAATAAAGATTATTATACCATAAAAATATGACTGTGTAAACTGATTTTTCAAAAAATATTATAATTAATTTTATTTAATTTGGCTTAATCTACAATGATGTTAGACAATATTATGGTAATATCATCATTCAGAACGTTACATTAATAAAACCTCAAAATTTCTTGCATAACAAAAGAATACTTGTTATAATATCACGAGAAGGATGGTAAGATTTATGGTAAAGGTTATGTTTATATGTACTGGAAATATATGTAGAAGTGCAATGGCAGAAGCGATAATGAAAGAGGAAGTAAATAAAATGGGTAAAGAGGACCAAATTGAGGTTTACTCAGCTGGAACTTATGCAGAAGACGGAGATTGTGCATCTATGCATGCAATAGAAGCAATGGAATATTACGATATCGATTTAAAAGGTCATAGAGCTACAAGCTTGCGAAATTCTAAAATTCGTCAAATGGATATTATTCTTTGTGCGACAGTAGAACATAAGCAAATAGTATTAAGATTATATCCAGAATTAAAAGGAAAAGTTTATACTATGAAAGAATATGCAGGTCTTGATAATGATGGAAAAGATTTAAATATAAAAGACCCTTGGGGATATAATCTTCACATTTTTTTAGAATGTGCAAAGGAGATTAGTAAATGTATTGATAATATTTTGATTAAAATAATTGACAAATAAATAAAATCAGAGTAAAATACAAACAAAAATTCGCAAAAAAATAAGGAGATAGCAAAATGGAAGATTTATTAGAGAGTTTAAATAATAGACAAAAAGAAGCAGTAGTAACAACAGAGGGACCATGTTTAGTAATTGCAGGAGCTGGAAGTGGAAAAACTAAGGTTTTAACACATAAAATTGCATATTTAATGACTCAAAAGTATGTAAAACCATGGAATATACTTGCAATTACTTTTACAAATAAGGCAGCAAATGAAATGAAACAAAGAGTTGAAAATATTGTTGGAGATGCAGCAAAAGATATATGGATGGGAACATTTCATTCAATTTGCGTAAGAATATTAAGAAAATATATAGATAGAATAGGATTTGATAATTCATTTTTAATTTTTGATACACAAGATCAAAAGACATTAATGAAAGACTGCTTAAAAGCATTGAAAGTGGATGATAAATTATTTACAGACAGAAGTGTTTTATATGAAATTAGTAACGCAAAAAATGATATGCTAGAGCCAAGGGCTTATAAAGTAAAATATGAAGGCGATTTTCGTAAAGAAACAATTGGACAAATTTATGAATTATATCAAAGAAGATTAAAAGAAAATAATGCAATTGATTTTGATGATATTATAAATTATTGTATAAAGATACTTACTGAAAATGAAGATGTATTAGACTATTATACAGAAAAATTTAAATATGTATTAGTAGATGAATACCAAGATACAAACAAAGCTCAATTCCAACTTGTATCTATTCTTGCTTCAAAATATGGAAATATTACTGTTGTTGGAGATAATGACCAAGGAATATATTCTTTTAGAGGCGCGGATATTACTAATATTTTAAACTTTGAAAAGGATTTTCCAGGTACAAAAATTATTAAACTAGAGCAAAATTATAGATGTACAGGAAATATTTTAAAAGCAGCAAATGCCGTTATAAAAAATAATCAAGTTAAATATGATAAAAAATTATGGACTGAAAATGAAGAAGGAAGTATGCCTACTATTTTTAGTGGTGATGATGAATACAATGAAGCAAAATACATAGCAGAGCAAATAAATTCATTAAAAAGAGAAGAATATTATAAGTTTTCTGATTTTGCTATTTTGTATAGAATGAACTCTCAATCTAGAGCAATAGAGGAAATTTTGAGAAGAGAAGATATTCCGTATAAAATAATAGGTGGACTAAAATTCTATGAAAGAAAAGAAATAAAAGACATTATAGCATACTTAAGATTGATTTTTAATACATCTGATAATATATCATTAAAAAGAATAATAAATGAACCAAAAAGAGGAATTGGAAAAACTAGTTTAGAAAACATCGAAAGATTATCAGAAGATTCTGGAAAATCAATGTATGATATAATAAAAAATGCACAAGAATATGGATTAAATAGGATTTATTTAAATTCTAGAGAGTTTATAGAGACAATAGAAGATTTAAGAAATAAAAAAGATGATTTAGCAATTTCAGACTTAATTAAAGAAATTCTAAATAAAACAGGATATACAAAAGCACTAGAACTTGAAAATACAGTAGAAGCAGAAAGTAGAATTCAAAACTTAGAGGAATTTTTAACAGTAGCCATTGAGTTTGAAGAAGAATCAGCAGATAATACACTTGCAGAATTTCTAGAGGGAATTACTCTTTCTAGTGATGTAGATAATTTAGAAGAGGAAGAAGAGTCAGTTACATTAATGACGCTTCACAGTGCTAAAGGACTAGAATTCCCTGTTGTGTTTTTAGTTGGAATGGAAGAAGGAATTTTTCCAGGATATAAATCAATTGGAGAACCGAAAGAGCTTGAAGAAGAAAGAAGGCTATTTTATGTTGGAATAACAAGAGCAAAAGAGCATTTATACTTAACGTGTGCCAAAAGAAGAACAATATTTGGGTCTACAAGTTATAATGCAATGTCAAGATTTATAAATGAGATTCCAGGTGAATTATTAGCTGGATATGAAGAATTAAATTCAGAAAAAGGTGAACAGTTTAAAGATAGTTCATATAAATGGGAATATGGAAATTCTAAAGCAGGGGCTGTTAAGTTATATAATGTAAAAGATTCAGACGTATTTGGAAAAAGTGTAAGAAAGGAACCGCAGTTTGCATTTAGAACAGCAGAAAGTTTCCTAAATAATATCGCAATGAAACAAAATAACTCAGTTGACTTAAGTGCATATGAACCAGGCAAAAGGGTATATCATAGAAAGTTTGGAGAAGGTGTTATTAATTTAGTTGAAAAAGAAGGGGAAGATTTAAAACTAGATATAGATTTTACGAAATTTGGACATAAAAGATTAATGGCAAAATTTGCAAATTTAGAGATAATTTAAAAAAATAAATGCAGTTATAACTTTAAAAATTTTTAAATAACACAAGTTTTAAAAGTATGACTGCATTTTTATATATTATTAATTAAAATAGAAAATATGAACTAGGTATTACAAAATTAAATAAGATTTAAAAAAGTAAAAGTATAAATGTATAAAATATAAAAAAGAGCCAATAATAAAATGTAAATAAATTTAGAAAGGAAGATGATTATGCCAAATTTGAGCCAAGTTGAACTTCAAAATTTAAGACATTTAATTGGTGCACACGAGACTTCTTATCAAAAGTTAAATAACTATGCTTCTCAAGCAGTGGATCCACAAATTAAGCAAATTTTCACAAAATCTGCACAAGATGCATTAAACACAAAACAAAAGTTAATGTCTTTTTTAAATAACTAATGGGGGAGGATAATATGGACGAAAAAACAATGGTAAATGATATATTAAATGGTGTTAAGTCAGAACTTACTACTTATCAAACTGTTATTTCTGAAACTGAAAATATGAGTCTAAGACAAACTATACAACAGATTAGAAATAATGATGAAAGCTTTCAGTATGAATTATTTAAAATTGCAACAACAAAAGGATATTATAAACCAGCAGCACCTGCAACAATAACAGAAATACAAACAGTAAAAACAGAATTACAATAAATGTAAATTGTTTTATATTAAAATGACTTTAGTTTTTTAGTACAATTATAAAATAGACTAAGAAGCTAAAGTTTTTTGATTAATATAGAAAAAGTAAAAAAAATAAGACATATCGAGAAATATTAAGAAAAGTATAAACATTAGATTCTATGGTTCTTAGATAATACTAAAAGAAATATAGAGTTAAACAAAATTAATAATAAATTTATTTATATTAAAAGTTATAAACCCTCATAAATTTTAATATGAATGTGTGCTAAAATCTATGAGGGGTGTAAAAATTTAATTTTGTATTTATTTAGAATTATAAGAAAAATATTTTAAACATGTTTTAATAGCATTATTTTTAATGTAAACTTGCCCACATTCTCGTAATTTACAAGCATATAGCTCTGAATTATTAACATATGTGCTAAATTCTGTAATTAAAGAGAACAATTTTTTATAGTATTTATATTCTGCATTAATATTTGAAAATACTAGATAATAATGATTTTTATATGTATAAAGTACAATTGATTTACATGAATTATTAATATTTTTAATGTCAGAAGATTTCACTGCTAACGAAAAATTACAAAAGTCATCAAATGAAGAAAATCTATAAACTGACTGCTGAAGTGAAGTAGTTATTTTTTTTCTTCTAAATTTAACTTTTGAAAATTTTGTAGGTTCTTTTTCGTATTTATCTGTAAGTCTTGTAACAGTAAAAATAAAATCTTCGTTATTCATAGCAAATGCTTCAATCCTAACTTTATAATTTTTCGTAATAAAGCCGACTTCCTTTTCAGCCTTATCTAGCATATCTAAAAAAATATCTTGAGTTTCCAAAGAGCTAGACATGAATGCATGAAAATCAATATGTTGTTCAATTAAGTCTTTAGTACTTACTATAATTCTTAGTTTATTTTCATTAAGTTTTTCAAATTTCATATTTATCCTCCATAATTGATTATAATATAATTATACAATATTTTTAGCTAAAAATAAATGAGTAAAATTTGGTAATATATAATTACTTTTTAGTATTTTTTTATATTATATGAAAAATATTAAAAAGTGTACATAGTATATTATAGTATAACATATTTTTGTAAAAAGTCAAAATATATTATGCTTCATGATACTTATTATACAGATTTGTATAGTCTCTATGCAAGTAAAATCAAAGTACAAATTTCGACCGAAAATGATATTTTCTAATAAGAACATAGACAAATAATTGATGATAGTACATAATTAGAATATATAAAAATAGTAATTAAGAAAGTGTAAAAAAATGGATTTTTGGCTTGAAAAAAATGCATTTTCAGGATATAATACAAATAATGAAAAAGAACGAAAGAAAGTAGGAAAGATAATGGCAACAAAAGAAAAAAACATATGGATATTAATGATATTTATTTTATCTGGATTAGTAATTGGTGGATTACTTGGACAGCTTGCTTCAAAAGTAAACGTTTTGTGGTGGCTTTCTTATGGGGAAACATTTGGACTTACTACTCCACTTGAGCTAGATTTAAATATTTTAAAAATAACATTTGGCTTAACTTTTAAAATTAATATAGCAAGTATTATAGGAATGATGATAGCTATATTTGTTTATCGCAAAATGTAAAAATAATGGGGCACGAATAGAAAGGATTTTATGACCATTAAAGAATTACCAGAATCAGAAAGACCATATGAAAAATTACAAATATATGGTGCAAATAAGTTATCAAATGCAGAACTATTGTCAATAATAATAAAGACAGGAACAAAAGAGTATACTTCTATAGATTTGGCCAATAAGGTTTTAAGTTTAAATACCAATAGTAATATAAGAGGTATGTTAGACTGTTCTATAGAAGAATTTATGACAGTAAAGGGAATTGGCAAAGTAAAAGCAATTCAACTTACAGCAATAGGAGAACTTGCAAAAAGAATGTCAAAACCATTAAATATTTTAAATATTAAAATAACATCTCCAAATGATGTATGCAATTTACTTATGGACGAGCTTAAATATGAAAAGCGTGAAAAAGTAAAAGTAATAATTTTAAATGCTAAAAACAATATATTAAAAATAGTAGACTTAGGAACAGGAACTACGAGTATTGCTATTATAGATCCAAAGGATGTATTGCTAGAGGTAGTAAAAATGGGGGCACCAAAAATGATCTTAATACATAACCATCCCAGTGGAGATCCAACACCTAGCATTCAGGATTTACGTATCACAAAAAGATTATGCGAATGTTCGAAAATGTTTGGAGTAGAACTATTAGATCATATTGTTATTGGAGATGGAAGGTATGAAAGTATTTTTTCATGGGAAAAGAAAGGATTGTGGAAATTAAAATGAAACTTTTTAATTTTGTGTCAAAGGATATAGGAATAGACTTAGGAACAGCAAATATATTGGTAACTCTAAAAGGTAGAGGCATTGTTCTTAAAGAGCCATCAGTTGTTGCTATAAACAAACAAAGACATTGTATATTAGCAACTGGATATGAAGCAAAGGAAATGCTAGGAAGAACACCAAATGAAATAGATGCAATTAGACCAATGAAAGACGGAGTTATAGCTGATTTCACAGCAACTCAACTTATGCTTAAAAATATCATAAAAAAGATATGTAAAAGATATAATGCTGGAAGACCAAGAGTTGTAGTTGGTGTACCATCTGGAATAACAGAAGTTGAAGAGAGAGCTGTAGAAGAAGCTGTACTTCAAGCAGGGGCAAGAGAAGTATATTTAATTGAAGAGCCAATGGCAGCAGCAATTGGTTCTAGTATTAATGTTGCAGAACCAACAGGAAACATTATAGTTGATATTGGTGGAGGAACAACAGAAGTTGCAGTTATTTCCCTAGGTGGAATTGTACTTTGTAACTCTTTGAGAGTTGCTGGAGACGAATTAGATCAAGATATTGTAAATTATGTAAAAAGAGAAATGAATTTAGCAATTGGTGAAACCACAGCAGAACAAATAAAAATGGAAATAGGATGTGCTACTCCTCTAATGACAGAAATGACTATGGAAATAAGAGGAAGAGATTTAACAACTGGCTTACCAAAGCATGCAATAGTTACTTCTTCTCAAATTGAAGAAGCAATGGAGGAATCTATATATAAAATTATTGATGTTGTAAAACAAACGTTAGAAAGAACACCGCCAGAACTTGCTTCTGATATTATGGAACGAGGTATAGTTTTAGCAGGTGGAGGGGCTTTAATTAGGAATTTAGATAAACTACTTAGTTCAAAAACTGGTATGCCAGTATATGTAACGGAAGATCCATTAGATTGTGTAGCAAAAGGTGCAGGAAAAACATTAGAAGATTTAGAAAAATTAAAAAGTATATTAATAAATGCTAGAAAAAGATAATTAGGAGAAAAGAATGAGAGAAAATAAGAAGACTGGTATTATTGGAATTATTATTATTGTAATAATCTTAATTATTATTGTGAGCATAACAAATATTAGAGTTGAAAAATGGTCTTATGTAGGAAATATACTAGGTAATGTTGTTATGCCTGTTCAAAGCGGTTTAACTTATTTAAAAAATAAAATTGCAAGGAATGATAATTATTTTATTAATGTTAATGAACTAAAAAATGAAAATGAACAGTTAAAAAATGAGAAAACACAGCTAGAAGCATCTGTAAGAGAACTTGAAATTATAAAGGCAGAAAATGCAACATTAAAGGAATATGTGAACTTGAAAGATAAATATTCAGAGTATTCTACAAAGCCCGCGTATGTTATAGAGAGAGATTTTAGTAATTATAGTAAAATTATAGTAATTAATTTAGGAAAAAATGATGGAATTGATGTTAATATGACTGTTATATCTGAAAAGGGATTAGTAGGACATGTTATTTCTGTAACAGACACTACTGCAAAAGTTCAAACTATTATAGACACATCGAATGCAGTAAGTAGCAGTATTACAACATCTCGAGACAGTATACTTTTAAAAGGATCATTAAACGAAACATTTTTAAAAGCCACCTCTATTCCAACAGATTCAACGATTATAGAAGGGGACTTGGTAGAAACATCCGGAATTGGAGGTATATATCCAAAGGGTATTTATATTGGTACAATAAAAAGAGTCGTAAGTACTAAAAATATAACAGATAGATATGCGTTTGTTGAACCAGCAGTTGATTTTTCAAAATTAGAAACAGTTTTAGTAATAACAAATTAATTTGTGGGGTGAATATTATTTGAAAAAAGCAGTGGCAGTAATTGTACTAATTTTAATGTTCTTTTTAATATATTTTTTGCAAATAAATTTCTTTGATTGGTTCACAATAGCAGGCATAAAGCCTAATTTATTTGTTATATATGTTTTGATAATAGGAATATTTGCTGGTAAAAGAGTGGGAACTATAGCTGGTTTTTGCATTGGTATGTATATTGATATACTAACTGGTAGATTTGTTGGAATATCAGCAATTTTATTTGCAATAATTGGATTTTCGTCTGAATATCTGAACAAGAATGTTTCAAGCGAGAATAAAATAACATTGATTTTAATAGTGATGGCAAACACATTTTTTTATGAATTAATATATTATCTAATATCGGCTTGGAGACTGGCTATATCTATTGAGTTATTTCCATTTATAAAGATATTATGTATTGAAATTCTTTATAATAGTTTACTTATAATTATTTTATATCCAGCAATTCAAAGATTTGGAAATTTTTTAACAGAAACATTTAGCAAACAAAAATCTTCAACCATGTATTTTTAACAAAGGAAAAATTTTATTTATGTGGTTATTTTGCAGTATCAAATGTTTTTTTATATTGCATAGCTTTTGTATAGAAAAATTTTTAAGTATTAAATTATTAATAAAGAGGTGAAAAATTGGACAAATTAAATAAAATTAAAGTTAGATATAATATAATTTTATTAGGTATATATATTATTGGAATCATATTACTTGTTCAGCTTTTCAATCTTCAAATAGTAAAAGGGCAAGAATACAGAAAACAATCAAATACAAGGTTAACTAGAGAAACAACCATAAAAGCTGCAAGAGGAAATATATGTGATAGAAATGGAAACAAATTAGTATCTACAAAAATGGAATTTAATTTAGAGTTATATAAAACTAAAATAGATAATAAAACATTAAACCAAACTATTTTAGATATGATTAATATTTTAGATAAAAATGAAGATACATACATAGATAATTTGCCAATTAAAGTTGAACCATTTGATTTTATTGGAAGCGATGAAACAATTCAAAGTTGGAAAAAAACAAATAAAATGCAAGAGGATTTATCAGCAGAAGAATGTTTCTATAAGCTAAAGCAGAAATATGAAATAATACAAGAAAACGTTCAAGATGCAAGAAAAATAATGGGTATTAGATATGAAATTAGCTCAAAAGGTTATAGTAGTACTAAGACAGTGGAACTTGCAAAAAATATTAGTAGAACTAGTATGTTAGAAATAAGTGAGAAAAATTCAAACTTTCCAGGCATAAATATAGTAACAGTTCCTACAGTTGCATATAATTCTGGAACCCTTGCTTCTCATATATTAGGGACTGTTGGAAAAATTACACAACCAGAATTAGAGGAAAAAACGAATTACGATATTAATGATATAATTGGAAAAACAGGTATTCAGTATGTATTTGAAGAATATCTGAAGGGAAAAGATGGGATAAAACAAATAGACATGACCGTTGATGGAACTGTTACAGATGAATATACCGAAAAAGAAGCTGTTTCTGGTAGTGATGTAATTTTAACAATTGATGCTAATTTGCAAAAAGTTGCAGAAGAAGCATTAAAAGAAGATATAGAAAAGATTGCAAGTGGAGGATTCGCAGAAAAAAGTAATGCAAATGCAGGGGCTGTTGTAGTGATGAATGTAAAATCTGGTGAAGTTTTAGCACTAGCTAGCTATCCGGATTATGAACCACAGTTATTTGTAGAAGGAATAAGTACGGAAAAGTATAATGAATATGTAAATTCCACAGAGAAACCATTGTTTAATAGAGCAATAAGTGGTGCATATGCGCCAGGTTCTACATTTAAAATGGTAACGGCAATTGCAGGTTTAGAAACTAATAAAATTACACCAACAGAAAAAATAAATGATATTGGGGTATATCCAAGAGGACATCATCCAGTATGTTGGTATTATACGAGCTTTCATTCAGGACATGGATATTTAAATGTATCAGAGGCAATTAAACACTCATGCAACTACTTCTTTTATGAATTGGGGTATAGAATGGGAATAGATACGTTGTCGAAATATGCTTCATATTTTGGTCTTGGAAGAAAAACTGGAATTGAGCTTCAAGGTGAAGCAGTTGGAGATTTAGCAACAAGAGAAAAAGTTGAAAAACAAAATAAAGAATGGTATTTAGCAGATACTTTATCTGCAGCAATTGGACAAAGTTATAATAATTTTACACCTGTGCAGATGGCTAAATATATCAGCATGTTAGTAAATGGTGGAAATCCTATCGATGTTAGTATAGTTAAAAATATTATAAATATAGATGGACAAGAAGTATCAAAACAAGAAATTAATGAATTTGTTAATAAAAAATTAAATTTGCAAGATGAAAAAGTAGAAAATTTAAATATGAAAAAAGAAAATATTAAAGCCGTTTTAGAAGGAATGAGAGGAGTTACTAGTGAATCAGGAGGAACAGCATATTCAACATTTAAGAATTTTGAAATAGAAGTTGGAGGAAAGACTGGCTCTGCACAAACAGGAAATGGTACTAACGGTTGGTTTGTTGGTTTTGCACCATTTGACGACCCAGAAATCGCAGTGGTGGTATTAGTAGAGAATGGAGGCCATGGTGGTTATACTGCAGAAGTTGCAAAGAAAATTATTGCAGAATACTTTGGAATGAATGCAAAAAAAGTAGATGAAAACATGTCTGCTAGTTCTAATATACAAACAGTTAGATAGAGAAAGGATGTAGAATTTATGAGAAAAAGTTGTATAGAAATAACTTTGAAACAAGGAAAAGTAATTATTCATATTAATGAAGAAGCAGAACAAAAGAAAATAATAGAGACGCTAAAAAAGAAAATACCGGAATTAAAAGAGCTATATAAAGATGATACATCTCCTATTTTAATCACTGGAAAGGTATTAAAAAATAAGGAAATTGACGAAATACATGACTTGATTTCTGAATATTTGGACGTAGATATAGATTTTGAAAGTCCTAAAGTACTTGGACTATATGGAATAAAGAAAACATTTTATAAAGATATTGCTACATCAGAAACGAAGTTTCATAAGGGCTCTTTAAGATCAGGACAAAAAGTTGAATTTGAAGGAAGTATTGTTATAATTGGAGACGTAAATTGCGGAGCTGAGGTTATTTCTGGAGAAAATATTGTTGTTCTTGGAAAACTAAGAGGCTTAGCACATGCAGGAGCAAAAGGAAATAAAGAAGCAATTATAGCAGGAGAATCTATAGAATCCCCACAAATCAGAATAGCAGATGAAATTTATGAAAGAGATAAAGAAGCTATATATCAAAAAGGTGCAAGAGCACTTGCATTTATAAATGAGGAAGGAAAAATTGTTATTGAATAAATTTTAAAATAATAATTAAATATAAAAAATGAAAAAAACCATTAAATAATAAAATTTTGGTTTCAGTTTTAAAAATATATAAATAAAAAGCTAGGTATCTAACTTAACATGCATAAAATTTCCACGTATGGAGAAAATATGTTTAAAACATATTTAAGGAGTGGAAATTTTGAAAAAGTATAAAGTTTTAAATATGAGTCGGAGCCGTTTTAGATAAAGCACGGACTGGAAAAATACATGCAAAAACTTGCTTCTGACCATATTCTTAAAAGTAAATCAGATAAAGATACTTATCCAATTCCAAGACTGAAAGAAAATTATAATTATATTTATATGGTTTTTAAGCTTTTAAATGAGCATTTAAAAATAAATATTCCAATTCATCCTGCTGGTGAATGGATCTTGGATAATTTTTATATTGTTGAGAAAACTGTAAAAACAATAGTAAAAGAATTAACACTAAAAAAATATATAAATTTTATTGGGATTGCAAATGGAGCCAATAAAGGATTTGCAAGAGTATATGTTTTAGCCTCTGAAATTGTAAGTTATACAGATGCTAGAATTGATGATACATCTTTAAAGGACTTATTAAAAGCATATCAAACTAAAAAAACGCTTAATATGGATGAAATATGGAATATAGGATTGTTCTTACAAATTGCACTTATAGAAAATATAAGAAATGTATGTGAAAGAATCTATTCAGCACAATTACAAAAATATAAAGTTGAAAATATAATTGAAAGACTAGTAGAAAATAAAGAAGAAGATAAGTTAAAGTACAAAAACCTACCAAGTTATAAAACAAGAAACTTGGGATACGGAGAAATGAAATATCCTTTTATTGAATATATGTCTTATAGATTAAAAAGCTACGGAAGACAGGCATATAGATATTTAGCTGTACTTGAAAATCAAGTTCAACTTATGGGAAGTACTATAGAAGATGTTATAAAGAAGGAACATTTTGATATTGCAGTTAGGAAGGTTTCTGTTGGTAATTCAATTATTAGTATTAATAAATTAATACGTATTAATTTTTTGCAAATATTTGAAGAAATAAATGGAGTAGAGGAAATTCTAAAGAAAGATCCAGCTGGTGTATATGATAATATGGACTATAAAACTAAAATTAATTATAGAAATCATATTAAAGAAATTTCTAAAAAAACCAAGATTTCTGAAATCTATATTGCAAAGAAGTGCTTAGAATTATGTGTTAAAAATGAGGAAAATAATAAAAAGACAAATGCCAGCAATTTAAATAATAATATAAAAATTAATAATAAAAAGAAATCACATGTTGGATATTATCTAATTGATAAAGGAAAATCTGAGCTTTTATTTAATTTGACAGGACGAAAAACAAATGAAATAAGCAAAAATAAAATGGTAAAAATTTATATTAATACTATTTTAATTATTACAATTTTAATTAGTTTGTGTTCATCAAAATTTATATATAATCAAACCAAAAATATATGGATATCTGGGTTATTATTTTTGGTATTATTAATTCCTATTCAAACAATAGTAGTACAAGTGATTCAAAGGGTTGCAGGTAAAATTGTAAAACCAAGACCACTGCCAAAGCTCGAAATTACAAATGCTATACCAGAGCAATATTCATGTATGGTCATAATTCCAACAATTATAAAATCCAAAGATAAACTTGAAGAATTAATGAAAAAAATGGAAGTTTATTATTTGGCAAACAAGAGTCAAAATATTTATTTTTCATTGTTAGGAGATTGTTCTACATCAAAAAGTGAAAAAGAAAAATTTGATGATGAAATTATAAAAAGAGGAAAAGAACTTGTAGAAGAATTAAACAGTAAATATCCAGATGAGAAATTCCATAAATTTAACTTTATATATAGAAAAAGAGTATGGATTGATTCAGAAAATTCTTTTTTGGGTTGGGAAAGGAAAAGAGGATATATTCAACAATTTAATGAGTATATGTTAACGAGATGTAAATTTGATTGGCAAGTTAATACTATTGAAGATTGGTTAGAAAAAGGAAATAATAAAATTATTCCTATAAAATATGTAATTACATTAGACGCTGATACTGATTTAGTTTTAAATTCAGCATTTGAGTTAATCGGTGCAATGGGACATATTCTAAATACACCAATTTTAAATACAGAAAAAGACTTAGTAATAGAGGGACATGCACTTATTCAACCAAGAGTAGGAATTGGATTAGTTGCAAGTAGAAAGAGCATATTTACAAAAATTTTTGCAGGTATTGGTGGAACCGATTCTTATACAGATGCTATGTCAAATTTTTATCAAGATAATTTTGATGAAGGAATTTTTACAGGGAAAGGTATTTATGATTTAAAAATATTTTCTCAAATATTGAAAGATGAAATACCCGAAAATACTGTACTTAGTCATGATTTGTTAGAAGGTTGTTATTTAAGATGTGGTTTTGCATCAGACATTATGCTAATGGATGGATATCCAACAAGTTATGCAAGCTTTAAAACAAGATTGCACCGTTGGATCAGGGGAGATACACAAATTTTATTATGGCTAAAAGAAAAAATAAATAATAAAAAAGGTGAAAAAAAGAAAAATCCATTAAATATATTATCAAGATATAAAATATTTGATAATCTTCTTCGCAGTAATATGGAAGCTTCCATAATTTTATTACTTATATTTTTAACATTTTTAAATTATGTGAAAAATATAAAAATATGGCCAATTGTAATTGTCTCTTTTGTTTCAGTTTTAATACCATCGATTTTGGAAATTCTAAATAGAATTATTTCAAAAAAACATGGACAAAAAAAGCAAAATACATTTACTCCAATAATTACAAATTTACAAGGAAGCATTTTAAGAGGAATTTTATCTTTGGCATGTTTACCAGATAAGGCATATTTTTCAGTAAATGCAATGTGTATATCACTTTATAGAATGTTTAAAAGTAAAAAGCATTTATTAGAATGGACGACTTCTGAAGAAGCAGAAAAAAAGGCAAAAAAAGATTTGATATCTTATTATAAATCTATGTTTGCAAATATAATATTTGGTGTTTTAGCAATTTTTATAGGACTAGGTTATTTAAATAACTTTAAAAGTATTACTTATTTTGTAATTGGAATTTTATGGCTTGTTGCACCATTTATTATGTGGAATATTAGCAAAGAAATAAAACAAAAGAAGAAAGTAGAAGAGCTTAGCAAAGAAGAAAAAGATTACCTGTTAGATATTGGAAAAAGAACATGGCTGTTTTTTAAGGAAAATATAAATGAAAATACTAAGTTTTTGCCACCAGATAATTTTCAGGAAAGTAGAAAAGATAAAATTGCTATGAGAACATCTCCAACTAATATTAGTTTGGGAATGCTAGCAGTAATTTCTGCTTATGACTTAAAATACGAAGATTTAGAAAGTACAATAAAATTATTAAGGAAAATGTTAGATACAATATCTAGCCTTCAAAAGTGGAACGGACATTTGTACAATTGGTATAATTTAGAGGATTTATCTCCTTTAATACCAAGATATATATCTTCTGTGGATAATGGGAATTTTGTTGGATATTTATATGTAGTAAAACAATTTTTCTACAAAATAAATGATAACAATAAATATGAAAATGAAATAAAACAAATTGATAAATTAATTAATGACACAGATTTTACTAAATTATATGATGAAAAAAATAGATTATTTTCTATAGGATTTAATATTGAAGAAAATAAATTAACAGACTCTTACTATGACCTTTTGGCATCTGAGGCAAGACAAGCAAGTTATGTTGCTATTGCTAAAAAAGATATACCACCTAAAAGCTGGTATAATTTAAGTAGAACACTTACAACATTAAATAAATATAAAGGGCTTATTTCTTGGTCTGGTACTGCATTTGAATATTTAATGCCAAACATTAATATTCCAAAATATGAAGGAAGTTTGCTAGATGAGTCTTGTAAGTTTATGATTATGAGTCAAATGGAGTATGCAAAAAAATTAAATATACCTTGGGGATTTTCAGAGGCAGCGTTTAGTTTAACTGATCTAAATAATAATTATCAATATAAAGCATTTGGAATTCCGTGGCTTGGATTAAAAAGAGGGCTAGAAGATGAAATGGTAGTTGCAAGTTATGGAAGCATTTTAGCGATTAATGAAAAACCAAAAGAAGTTATAGAAAATTTAAAAAAATTGGAAGCACAAGGAATGTATGACAAATATGGATTTTTTGAATCTATTGATTATACACCAAATAGAATGAGAGAGTCTAAAAATTGTGAACCAGTAAAAACATATATGGCACATCACCAGGGATTAATATTGCTGTCTATTAACAATTTGTTTAATGACTTAATTTTACAAAAAAGATTTATGCAAAATCCTGAAATGCAATCTGTAGAAGTTTTACTAGAAGAAAGAATGCCTGAAAACGTTATTATTACTAAAGAGGAAAAAGAAAAGGTAGAAAAAATTAAATATAAGAATTATGAAGTGTATTTAGTAAGAAATTATAACAAAATAAATGAAGATTTAAACAGGTCAAATGTTATTTCAAATGAAGATTACACAATTGTTATGGATCAAAAAGGAGAAGGTTATAGTAAATATAAAGATATATTAATTAATCGTTTTAAATTAACAAAAGATGTGCCACAGGGGATATTCTTTTTTATAAAAAATATTAAAACAAAAAGAATTTGGACAGCCAATTATATGAATTATCTTTCTAAGCCAGACTCTTATGAAATCAGTTTTAGTCCAGATGTTAATAAAATTACAAGGCAAGATGGTTCTATTGAAACAAAACTTATAACAACTATATCTCCTAAAGATCCAGTTGAAATAAGAAGAATAGAATTTACAAACTATGGCAATGAGGCTCAGACAATTGAGCTAACAAGCTTTCTAGAACCAGTACTTTCAAACAAAATGCAAGATTATGCTCATGTGGCATTTAATAATTTATTTTTGACATTTGAATTTTTCGAAGATACAGGGACTATTTTAGTTAGAAGAAAAAATAGAAATCAGAATGAAAATGACATGTATTTAGCAATTAATTTGTATACAGAAGATGAAACAATTGGAGAGTTAGAATATGAAATAGATAAAGAAAAATTCTTTGGAAGAGGCAATCTAGGGTTTCCAAGTCTAGTACAAAAGTCTAGTCCTTTTACTAATAGAGTAAGACTGACAGTAGACCCAATTGTTGCAATGAAAAGAACTTTTTGCATAAAGCCAGAAGAAAAAAAATGGTTTGACTTAATAATTACCGTTGCAGATAATAAAGAATGTTGTATGCAAAATATAAATAAATTTTTAAATGAAGAAAAAATTAAAAGATCATTTGAATTATCTAGAGCAAGAGTGGAAGCTGAAAATAGATATTTAGGATTAAAAGCAAAAGAAATAGAAGTATATCAAAAAATGTTATCATACATTTTATTTCAAAATCCACTTCAGGAAGGGTATAAAAAGAATATAAATGATGAAATATGCTCAATTAACAGATTGTGGAATTATGGCATATCAGGAGATGTTCCAATATTGCTTGTAAAAATAGCAAATATTAATGATATGCATGTAATTGAAGAATGTTTAAAAGCGTATGAATATTTTAGAACAAAGAATGTATTTATTGATTTTGTTATTATTAACGAAGAAGAAAACTCATATGAAAACTATGTAAAAGATGGAATTGAACGAGCAATTTTAAATAGAAACATGATGTTTTTAAGAAATAAAAAAGCTGGAATATTTGTACTAAATAATTTAGATGAAAATGAAATTAATCTATTAGAGTCAAGAGCAAATCTGATATTAGACTGTCATATTGGAAAAATTGGTTTGCAACTTAAAGATTTAGAAGAAGAATATTTAGAAAACAGAAAAAGTTCTAATTTTGAGATTCAGAGACAGCCTGGTTTTGAGGAATATGTAAGTAAAGATGTTATAAAGCAAGAATTAAAATATTATAACGAATACGGAGGATTTTCACGGTGATGGTAAAGAATATAAAATAAAAATTAATAAAAATAATAGATTGCCAAATGTTTGGAGTCATATTATGGCAAATGAGAAATTTGGAAGCTTAGTAACAGATAGCCAAGGAGGATACACTTGGAGTCAAAATAGCAGATTAAATAAACTTACAGCTTGGTCAAATAATAGTGTTACAGATATTCCATCTGAAATTATTTATTTAGAAGATGAAGATAATAATAGAAAATGGTCATTAGGGCTAAATCCTATGCCAGATGAAAATGATTACTTTATAACATATGGATTTGGATATGCTAAATATCATCATAATAGTAACGGCATTAACCAAGACTTAACTGTATTTATTCCAAAAGAAGATTCGGTTAAAATTAATTTACTAAATTTAAAAAATGAACTACCAAAGAAAAGAAAAATAAAGCTAGTTTATTATCTAAAACCAGTTTTGGATGAAGATGAAATAAATTCAAATGGTTTTATAGATTTAGAATTAAAGGAAAATACTAATGTATTAGTTGCCAAGAATATAGCAAATTCAGATTTCCCTTTAAGAATGTATATATCTAGTAATGAAAAAATTCAGTCTTATACAGGTGATAAAAAATTTTTTATAGGGAAAGGAACTTTGCAAGATCCTGATGGATTAAAGTGTGTTAATTTAAATTCAGAAAATTCTCTTGGAAAAGATACAATAATAGCAGTACAATTCGAAATTAAATTAGAGGCATATGAAGAAAAACAAATTTGTTTATTACTTGGACAAGAAAAAAATATTTTAGATTGTCAAGATATGGCATATAAATATACAAATTTAAGTCACTGTTTTGAAGAATTGAAAAAAGTAACAAAATATTGGGAAGATTTGATTAATAATATACAAGTAAATACTCCATTAGAGTCATTTAATATTTTAATGAATGGATGGTGTATGTATCAGACAATTTGTTGTAGAATGCTGGCAAAAACAGCGTTTTACCAATCAGGAGGGGCATACGGATTTAGAGATCAGCTTCAAGATTCTATTGCAGCTAAATATGTAGACCCCGATATTACAAAAAAACAAATTATCAGAAGTAGTAATCATCAATTTATAGAAGGTGATGTAGAACATTGGTGGCATGAAGAAACCAATAAGGGAATTAGAACTAGATTTTCAGATGATTTGTTATGGCTTGCTTTTGTATGTGCAGATTATATTAAATATACAAATGATTATTCAATCTTAGATATTGAGACAAATTACAAAAAGGGAAAATTATTAGAAGAAGGTACAGATGAATGCTATGATTTGTATGAAGACTCTGATAAAAAAGGAAGTATTTATGAGCATTGTATAAAAGCAATTGAAAAATCTCTAAACTTCGGAGAAAACGATTTGCCTAAGATTGGAAGCGGTGATTGGAATGACGGATTTAGCACAGTTGGAAATAAAGGAAAAGGTGAAAGTGTATGGTTAGGATTTTTCATGTATACAGTTTTAAGAGATTTTATTCCAATTTGTGAGAAAAAAGGTGATTTAGAAAAAGTAGAAAAGTATAATCGGAATTATGCAAAAATTAAAAAAGGCTTTAAATACAAATGGATGGGATGGAAGATGGTATAAAAGGGCATTTATGGATAATGGAGATGTTTTAGGAAGTCTTCAAAATGAAGAATGTAGAATTGATAGTATTGCACAAAGCTGGGCTACTATATCAGAAGCTGGTGATAATGACAAAAAATATATTTCGCTTGAGAGTTTAGAAAATCATTTAGTAGATAAAGAAAATGGATTAATTAAGCTTCTAGATCCGCCTTTTGAGAAAGGAAAATTAAAACCTGGATATATTAAAGCATATGTTCCTGGGACAAGAGAAAATGGAGGACAATACACACATGAGTATTGTTGTTAGTACCAGTTTTTCAAAATATTGATACTCTTAAAATTTGTATATCAAAATACTTAAAAAATGTATATTGGTATTAAAAATACATACAATGATTACGAAAAAGTTCCGTAAACGGAAAAAATTCGTAATGAAATAATTGACTAAATTTAAAATTTTTGATATAATGATTACGAAAAAGTTCCGTAAACGGAAAAAATTCGTAATGGAGGTTTGAACTATGGAGATAAAAAGAGACTTTTATTTAAATGAACTTATAGATAGGATGGATAATGGACTTATAAAAATAGTTACTGGAATAAGAAGATGTGGAAAATCTTATTTATTAGACCCGATTTTTAAAGATTATCTTATTGGTCAAGGAGTAAAGGAAGATCATATTATAAAATTAAGTTTAGATGAGAGAGCAAATAGTAAGTATTTAGACCCAGATGTACTTGACGAATATATAAGAAGTTTAATTGTTGATGATAAGAAATATTACCTAATATTAGACGAAATACAACAAGTTAAAGATTTTGAATCAGTTTTGATAGGATTTATGCATATAAGTAATGTGGAAATATATGTAACAGGAAGTAATTCAAAATTTTTATCATCAGATATTGTTACAGAATTTAGGGGTAGAGGAGATGAAATAAGAGTTTATCCTTTATCTTTTGATGAATTTTTCTCTGTATATGAAGGAAGTGAGGAAAAGGCTTTAAATGAATATTACACCTATGGGGGATTGCCATTAACTTTGCTCTCTAAAACAGATAATGCTAAAACAAACTATTTAAAAACACAAAAAGAAAATGTATATATCAATGATATTGTTGAAAGAAATAATGTTCAAAATAAAGAAGAACTAGAAATGTTGGTACAAATAATAGCTTCTGATATAGGAGCACTAACAAATCCACTAAAATTATCAAATGTGTTTAAAGAGCGAGATAGAAGTTCAACAATGACTGACAAAACAATATATAACTATTTGGGATATTTACAAGATGCATTTATGATAGAAAAAGCAAGACGTTTTGATGTAAGAGGAAAAAGATTTATAGAAACTCCTCAAAAATATTATTTTACTGATATAGGAATTAGAAATTCATTTTTAGATTTTAGACAAAGTGAAGAAATATCACATACAATGGAAAATGTAATTTATTTAGAATTAAGAAAACGTGGATATAATGTTGATGTTGGCTCGGTTGAAATAAGAGAAGGGGACAGCAAAAAACAATTAGAAATTGATTTTGTTGCAAATAAAGGAAACAACAAAATTTATATTCAATCAGCATTAGAAATGAAAACACCTGAAAAAGTTGCACAAGAGCAGAAATCTTTACTAAATGTAAATGACTTCTTTAAGAAAATTATTATTGTAGGTGATAATATAAAAAAATCAAGATATGAAAATGGTATTATCATAATGAGTATATATGATTTTCTTTTAGATTCAAGTAGTTTGGAATATTAGTATTTGTATATTAAGAAAATATCAAAAAGGAGGAACAAGTATGTCAAAAGTTATATTTGAATTTGATGAAGACGAAGATAGAATTGAAATTGAAAATATAATGAAAAGAGACAACTTTATATATGCATTAGAAAAAATAAAAGAATATAGAAGAAAACTAAGCAAAGGTTATATAAATAATGAAATCATAGTAAAAGATAGAAAAGTAATTGCAGAAGGAACAGAAGTACTAACATTAGAAGGTGATATTATAGGAAGAAAATCTTATATACCTGTTAGTGACGTTATAGATGAATTAGATGATTGCTTAAAAAGAGTTGTACAATTATTAGGTTAAACATGGAAATAAAATAATAATAAATTAAATATTGGAGGAACTAAAAATGGAACAAAAAACAAATAACAAAAAGTATAAATATTATGAAATAAAAGTAAGTATTAGAGATACACATCCACCTGTATGGAGAAGATTACAAATTCCCGAAGGAATAACTTTTCATGAATTAAATGCTATTATACAACTTGCATTTGATTGGTGTGGATATCATGCATATAATTTTGAAGTTGGAGCAACATTACATGAAGAAGGGGTATTTATAGAATTACCCGAATTAGATGATGGATGGGGATACTATGAAACAAAAAATTCAAAAAAAGAGAAAATAGATAAATATTTTAAAGAATATAAAAGAATGAAATATACATATGACTTCGGAGATGATTGGATTCATGATATTATAATAGAAAAAACAGTTGAAACAGATATAAAATTAGTTAACCCAATTTGTATCAAAGCAAAAATGGCAGATTTACCAGAAGACTGTGGTGGACCTTGGGGATATGAGGAACTACTTGATATATTAGCAGATGAAAAACACGAAAGGTATAAAGAAATGAAAGAATGGGTAGAAAGTGGATTTTCTACATGGTATGATGACAGAGAATATGTAGATATTGAAGAAATAAATATGAGATTAGAAGGCTATAAAGAACATGCAAAATTTTTGTTAGGAGATAGGTATTAATGGAGAAGAATATGGTTACATTATCGAAAATAGTAGAAGGACTAGAAATGGTAGATGATATTATAGATTGTTATTACAATCCAGAGAGGAATGAAATTTTTCTATCAAATATAGGAGAATGTGAAGAATTAACAGAAGATGAAATTGATGAATTATTTGAAGAATCAATAATACTTCCAACACAATATGAAATAAATGAATATCAAATAATGATTGATTTTATAGATACAATAGATAATCTTGAAATAAAGGAAAATTTACATAGACTAATACAAGGGAAAGGAGCTTTTAGAAGATTTAAAGATTATTGTTTTGAGTCAAATATAATTCAAGAATGGTATAAGTACAAAGAACAAAAATATAAAGAAATAGCAATAGAATGGTGTAAACAAAATGAATTAGAATATAAGTAAGTAAAAATGTGAAACAAAATTACTTGAAACAAGTGAAGAAGTTTCACATTTTTTAAATTGAATATTAAAAATAATAAAGCATTTGCAATTTAAAAGATGGCAGGTGTTTTTTTATTTTGCAAGAGATATGCAGAACCTCTATAAAAGTTCTTGGTTTAGCAAGCCGATGCTATAAAATCTGCTCGTATTAGTATAAACGGTCTATTTATACAAAGTGCGTAAGTGAGAATTTAGAACTATAAACTCACAATAATAAAAGAGTATTGGTGGATACTTGGTTGTGGATTTATAATTGCAAAAAGCTTGGACAAGTATAAGCAAAGATATTAAGTTATCAGCAATTATAGTAGTAAAAACTACTTACTAGACAGCCTATGAAACTAGCGAGCGACCGACGGTTTCTAAAATATTAATGGCGTAATAATCCTTTTATCAAAATGGGATATATTACGCCTAATCTTCAAAGCTTACTCTCTCTGGTTTCTAAGAATAATGGGTTTGTGTATAAAAAGTATGAATATATTTAAAAATAGAATAAAATATATTATTTTTTGATAAAATTTTAAAATTATATGGTATAATAAAGTTAACAAAAAATAAAATGGAGGATCTAATAGTGAATAATGATGATAGAGCTATAGCTACTACACCGATGTTAGATAGAAAAATAGGACTAAATTATAGTGTGGCAATGAATCCAGAAGAAAAAGTAAATTATTTAGTTCAAAATTTAAGATTAACAATAAATAATTTAAAGAATTTAGCTAAGTGGACTAATTCAACTTGCCTTGATACTAAATGGACGCCATTTAAAAAAAATGATTATGATATTGAACAAGATAACTTTAGCGGTGAAGGAAGAGCTATAACTGAACTTTTAATAAGAATGCATGCTGAAAAACAAGGTATATCTTTTGAAAAAGTTGATATATCAAGTTTGGCTGAATTATGTCCTGAAGAAAATGCCACTCTTAAAAGAAATCTACAAAATAATACACATAGTTTTGCAATAGCTACTATTGGAGAAAAAAGATATATTATAGATTGTGCGTACAGACAATTTTTTCAAACAGAAGAGAATGGAGAAAAGCAAGAAACATTAGATTTAAAAGAAACTATGTCTTATGACGAACAAAGAAAAAAATTAGCTGAACAGTTACTAAAAAATGGCTGGATTGAAGCAACACCAGAAAATATAAAAACATATCTTGACGGATTTACAGAAGCTACTGCAAGAGATAAAGATGTAAAATTACCTACTAAGCAGGAGTACATGGATAATATAGAAGGGAAAAATTTAAGTACTGGTGGAAAAGTATTACATAAATACGAGATAAAAGAATTGTGGAAATTATACGTAAAAAGATGGAGCCCTAATATATCTGATGAAGTACTTGATTTTATGACAGAACATAGAGATGTTTTTACAAAAATCAAAAATAATTTAGTGTTTAGTACAGATACATTTTCCATTATTTCTAGTGATGGTAAAAAATATATTAGAACAAACAGTGAAGATTTCGAGCTTGTGCCAGAAAGTGAAGATATTGAATTTACACCAGAAAGCTTAAAAACATACCTTGATGCAATATTAATACGAGCAGGAGAAACTGAAAATATTGTAACACCAAGTATTCAAGAGTATCATAGTTTGTATCCATGTGGTAATCCTGTAAAAAAATCTTATAAATACATTATAGATAGTGAACCGTATATTTTAGATACAGGATTTGAAAATGATGATTTTAGCGAAGAAATGTCAGATGAAGCAAAAATAACAAGTATAGTTCAAAAAGAGAGAAGGCACTTAATGAAAGATAATGATTTAGCAACTGCTAGTTTAGCAGGAGAGTGCGAAGATTCAACATTAAGGGTGTTAATTGATAGTGCTTCAAAAGGATTCGAAGAAGCTACTTGTTTATTCCCAGGAGCTTATTTAGAAAAAGGTAGTGCTGGTCACAATTGTAGTATTATAAATTTGAATGGGAAAAGTTATTTGATAGATTGTACTTATAGGCAATTCTTTGAAGAAAGTCTTAGTGAACAGTGTGGTATATATATGATTAACGATGAATCAAGGAGACGTGTTGCAGAGCAAATATTAAAGTATGGATGGATTGAAGCAACACCAGAAAACATAAAAGCATATATGGATGGATTCGAAATGGGGAAAAGAAAAAGTTTTGAAGAAACAGGAATTTCTGCAGAAGAATATATAAAAAGATTAAACGAACATGAAACAAATCCAATACATATAGTTACTCCACGCCAAATAGTAGAAGCAGGTATAGATAAAAATATAGCTACAGAAAATATGGAACAAGCGGGTTCACTTATGGAAAGTCTAGCGATAGAAAATGAACAAACAAAATCACATTAATTTTATAAAGGAGAGCTAATTGTGATAGAATATAATAAAAGATTGGTTGAAGTTAGCGTAATATTGAATCATTTAAATAAAAGTGATTATGATAAAATACCTAAGGAAGTAATTGATAGAATTGAAAAAAATAAAGATACAGAATATGTTTGGTATTATGATGAAACAAAAGACTTGAAAGACCAAAAAGTAAGTAAAGATACTATAGCAATATTATCATATATAAATATGAAATATTTGTTAAATGAAGAACAAAGAAAATTTGTAGAAGAAGTTTTTAAAGAGAACCAGAAAAAAATAGAAAATATAAAAAGAGAAAAGTACAATCCAGATAATATATTTAAAAATACAAAGGAATCTATATGTGAAGAAAAGCATATCAGCAGTATGATAGAAGTGAAAGAAGAAAAATGGTATCAAAAAATATTTAAATCAATAAAGGAATATATATATAAATTGAAAAATATTTGAAATTTTATGATAAATAAAGTGGTAAAAGTATTTTATGTAACAGTAAAATGAAGAGGAGTAAATAGTGGAAAGAGAAGGAATTAAAGAAATAATACAGAAAAAAATAGAACGTTGTGATAATATTCTAGATTTGAAAAAAATATTATTTCAGGCATCTCAAGAAAGATTTGGAGCGAAAAATACGACAGGAATAAGAAAAGAAATAAAAGAAACTATAACTATTAAGCAATTAATAGAACTAGCAAATAAGTTTTCTGGTGTAAAAGAAAAAATTGAATTAATTAAAATTATAGAAATTCAAGACCTCAAGTATGCAGATGTACAGCAAATATTCGAGGGGAATGATTTGCTACAAGTAGTAAAAGAGTTTAATATAAATGTAAATAGAGAAATATTAGAAGAACTGTTTAATACTGTCGAGGGGAAGAATAAGCATTTAGTAAAAGAACTTCTAAATATGAATAGTACAGATGAAAAGACAATAACAGAATTAGTTTTGGAAAATATAGAAGATGAAAAATTAATAGATTTCATAAGAGAATATAATTTAAGACTAAATAATGAACAGTTAAGAGAGATAGAAATGAGATTTCAGAATGTAGAAATTAGTGTTGATAATAGACAGTTTCTTGATACGGTATTAACTTTATCAAAGAAAAATGATGAGCTTACTAGAACAATTAATTATCAAATCATAGATGAAAGATATAGAAATTTAGATAAATATTTACCTATTTTAACCTGTCACCCTGAACAACAAGAACAAATAATATCTTTAGATGAGAAGGAGTTAAGAGTATTTACAATATGTCTAAATGATTATTCAAATAAAACTCAAGATTGGACAACAACGGCATTAGGAATGTTACAAAATATTAGTCAATATTCACGTCTATTAGATTCATTAGAAGCTATAGACCTTCAAAATGAAGATAAAGTGCAATTATTAACTAAATTACTTTCAGAGCCTAATTATTTTAGTATTAAGAATATAGATGAATATATAGAAAAGCGAGAAAGGATTTGTAATTTAATATTAAATAATCCTAATAGTCAAAAATTAGAGCAATTTACATTGATATCACAAATGAGTGAAGAAGATAGAATAAGATTTGCAGTACTAGAGAAAAATTATGGATTAAGTTTAGACCAAGCAGAATCTTTAATAAGAAAATTTGGGGATGATATAAAATCAATAAGTGGATTAGGAGAAAATGCTGACTATTATAGAGGGCTAATAAGTAGTTTAAAATTTATATGTGATGAGAAAAATATTAGTCAAATATCGCAAGTATTATTCGAATCAAAAGGTAGAGCTTTAAATGCTAATGTGATAGAAAGAGAAATAAAAGATATATATGATAAGGACTACGTATCTCAATTATATAGACCGATAGAAGAAGATTTTGAAAGAGAAGAAGATGGAATAAAGATATATAAAGCTGGAAAATCGACAAATGGAGAGTTTTTTATTGAGTCACATGCTCCTGGTGCAGTATATTCTGATAGCATGTTAAAAGACGATATTCCAAGATATGTAGACTCATGGAATAAACCTTTAATGTTATCACAAGCCTTCTGTACGCATTTAATTAGCAATCAAATTTATACTCAAATATAAGAGATGTGGAATATGGTTTTTATAATTACGAGAAAGGATCTTTAAGAGCTGCAGGATATGACGATATTTCATCTGATTTTACACATTTTACAGCGTTTGCAGATCATGATGAAAAATATTCTTCAATACAACAAAGAATCAATAAGACAAGAGCAAATGATGAAAGCGATAGAGCGAGGTTATTACCAAATGGAACAAAAAGACAACCTGATTATATAAAATTACTTACAAGTAGGCATATACCAAAACAGTTAGCTACACAAAAATTAGAACATTCTAAATTAGCAGCACAACAATTTTCTAAAAGAACAGGAAAACAAATTCCAATAGTAATGATAGATCAAGATGAATGTACTAGACAGGAAAATGAAATAATTAGAAACATGATACAAGAATTTCGAGATACTAAAAATCCTGAATTAATTTCAAATATAATAACAAGGTTTGAAAATAATAGAGCAGGGAATAGATTAATGTACGGTAGTTTAAAAGGAGAAAGTATTGATTTTTCAATAGATACTCCTATAAATACTGATGAGTTTGGAAAAGCAATAATTACAAGAAATGAAATGCTAAGTTCAATGATAACAACAATAAGGGAATGTAAAGATGCTTCACAGGCAAAAGCTTTATATGAAATGCTAAATAAAGCTATTAGTGAAGAAGTAAGTAAATTAAAAAAGCCTGGAATAAAAGTTTTAAATGATACTGGGATTCCAGTAGTAACTAAAAAGGCAATTTGTTTGGATGATTATTTTAGTACTAGAAGAGATAGAGAGACTGGAAAATATGATTATATATCATCACATCGTGAATGGATAGATTTGAAAGAATCATTTGAATTAGGTCAAAACTATACAGAACAACAATATGTTGGGGCTCAAGAAGTAAGAAAAGGAACAATAAGAGAAGCAGAACAGGCATCAGAAATAGATGAAACAATGCAAATATTAAATGCACATTTAAGAAATAGAGAAAATGAACAAACAAAAGGAGAAAATAATTAATGAATAGTAATGTGAATATAGAATATGCTAATGCTTATAGTGAAGTTTTAGAAGTTCTAAATCATATGTCAAAAGAAGATTATAATAAAATACCAAAAGATATGCTTGAAATGTTTCAAACTAATTGTAATAATGAATACCAATTTAGGTATGATTTAAATAAGGAATTTGAAGAACAAGGAATCTCAAAAAGAGCGAAATTAATCCTAGCAATTTTATTTAGAGATTATTGGGCTACACCATATCAAAAAGAAAAAATTATTGCAAAGCAGAATTATGAAAGACAAAAATTAGAACAGCAAAAGTTTGAAAAATATAATCCTGAAAGACTATTTGAAAATAAAAGGCAACCTATTATTGAAGAAGTAAAGAATATCAGTAGTATGATAGAAGTGAAAAAAGAAAAATGGTATCAAAAGATATTTAAAGTGATAAAGAATTTATTTAAAAGAAAATAATAGAAAATTAGTAAATTAATAGTTAATTATAGAGTAGAAAAATAAAAATTTCTGCTCTATTTTTTTATATAAAAATAAATTTAAAGGAGGTTTTCATTATGGAAAATGAAAGAAAAAACAAAATTGAATATCGTAAGGAAGGAGATTATTATATTCCAAATTTAATTGTACCTAAAGAAGAATATGCAGATTATTGTATAGGAAAATATGGACGCTTAAGATTAAATTATTTAAAAGAACATAAGAAAGCAGAATATACAATAATGTTAATGAATGGAACATTAAGAAAACATATTGTACAAATAGATATGGAGGCAAAAAATAGAGTAGAAAATATAGTTAATGGTTTAAAAAGTGAAAGTAATTTAACAGAAAAAATGAAAAATACAAACCAACTTTATTGGGTAGGAATGATGAATAATTTTAAAAATCAAGTTGAAGAAATTGTACTAAAAGAGTTAATTTATGTATAAAAATAGCTTGACCATATTTTTAAAGCAAGCATCGCATTTATACTCCCGTATAAATACTGCTTGTAGTTTTATGCTAAAACTAACTTATGGGAAATTTCTTCCCCAACCCCCTTAAAAATATAAGCAATTTTCTGGCAGTCTTTTAGAAAAAAGACTGCCAAAGCTACTGCATATAACCGTAGGAACGAAATCAAAGATATCGACTACGGTTTATTTTTTTGCCCTAAACTTATACTAAAAATTATTTTTAAAGCCTTAAAATTGAATTTGAGGCAAATAGAAACTAAAAGAAAGGAGCATTATATGAACAAACAAAAATTAAAAGGTTTATGGATACCAGCAGAAATTTTATTAAATGAAGAACTAACAGATAAAGAAAAACTAATACTTGCAATGATTTTATATTTAAGCGAAGAAACATCAAGTTGTTTTGCAAGTAATAAATATATAGCAAATATAGTAAATGTAACAAGAGATAGAGTGTCAAAAATAATAAGTTCTTTAAGAGACAAGAACTATATAAAAGTAAAATTAAAATATAAAACAGATAGTAAAGAAATAGAAGAAAGACAAATTTTACCCATAGTCGAAAACATCAATAGGTGTAGTCAAAAACACATAGAGGGTATAGATATAAATAACTATTCAGATAGTCAAAAGCGACCATACCCTATAGGTGATAATGATAAAGATATAATAAATAATATAAAAAATAAAAATAATTATAATAAAGAGGACACACATAAAAAGAAAAATATTCCATATAGAAGTGACAGGTATGGCGATGACTTCAATTGGGATAGCTTATATGCAAATTATAAAGAGATTAGTGCTACTTCAAATGTATAGCTAATCTCTTTTAATTTGCCTAAAAAACTATGAATAGTTTTTTAGCAATCCAAAATAAAAAAGTGAATTTTTATTTTGGATTGAATGGGGTGTGGGGTGATGCCCTGCCACACGAAACACTTTTTGAAGCAGTAAGCTAAAAAAGTGTTGTAGTGTGTTACAAGACAATTAAAAAAGAGCAGAATTTAAGAAATAAATGTGTCTTATTAGCTAGTAGCACAAGAGAGAAACTAGCTGAAGCAAAGGAGGTTAGAAATGAGTTATGCAATAATAAGAAACACAAAATACAAAAGAGAAAATCTAAAGGGAATATTTAGACACAACGAAAGAAGAAATAAAAATTATTCAAATGAAAATATAGATAAAGAAAAATCATATTTAAATTATTCATTAAAAGAGCCACAATATAGTTATGAAAAAGAATTTGATAGAATAAGAGAAAAATATAATTTGAAAGGTCAAATAAAAGTAGTTAGTAATATAGCTTGTGAATATATAATAACATCAGATAAAGAATTTTTTAAAACAATAGGAGAAGAAGAAACAAAAAGATATTTTGAAACTGCATATAAATTTGTAAGTGAATATAAAAATTTAGGAGAACAATATATACTATCTGCAAAAGTGCATATGGATGAACAAAGTCCACATATGCACTTAATTTTTTTACCTGTTGTTCATACAAAAGATAAAAAAGGAAATGATATTGATAAACTAGCTTGTAGCGAATTTTGGAAAGCCAAAGATAGTTATAGACAACTTCAAAATGCTTTTTATAAGTATATGGTAGAAAATGGATTTGATTTGCAAAGAGGCTTGCCAAAAGAAGAAACTAATAGACAACATTATTCTGTTGAAGAATACAAAAAGATAACAAATTTTAAACAGACAAAAGAAATCTTAAAAAATATGAAATTAGAGTTGCCAGATGTTCCAGACATTGCTGACATTAATATTAACAGGTTATCAAAGAAAAGAGATGAAAAAATTTTAGAAGAAATCATAAAACCAAAAGATAACTTAATCCAAAATTTATATCAAGATAATATGGATTTGCATAAGGAATTATCAAGACAAATAAAGGTTATAGAAAAAGCAGAAAAGTACCAAAAAGAAAGAGATAAAATAATGAGTGCTAATGCCAATTTACGCAATGAAGTAGAACAAATAAAAAGCGAATACAAGCAAAAAGAATTTGATATAGAATGGAAATATAAAAGCAAAATTAAAAGTTTAGAAAAAGAAAATAACAATTTACACAAAATTATTGATAAATTCTATGAAACTATTGATAAATTCATAAATTGGATTTGTAAAAAGTTTGATATGGGAGCAGAAGATAATTTAGTTAGAGATTTTCAAAAAGAAACTAATACTTATCTAGATGCAGGGAAGCAAATTAAACAAGAAGAAAGAGAAAAAGAAATTGAAATATAGTTAAAAATATTGTAATAAACACTGTTTTATGATAATATCGTGTCAAAGTGAGGTTGAGTATGAAAATAGGAATCGATATAGATAATACAATAACAGAAGTGCAAGAAGAATTAAATAATGCAGCATATGAATATGCAATAAAACTAGGAAAGAATATTAACAATGCTGAAAATTCTTTTGAAGATATAAAAAATAATGGAGACACATATAAAAAGAAATTTCAGTTTTCTTATGATGAGTTAAAATATTTTTTGAAAAATATTCAAGAAGAAATTACAAATAATGCAGTACCCAGAGAAAAAGTAGTGGAAGTTATAAGCAAATTAAAAAAATTAGACCATAAAATATATATAATAACGGCGAGAGATAGTGAGTTCCATGATGACCCATATAACTTAAGTAAAAATTGGTTAGATAAAAATAATATTGAATATGATAAGTTAATTGTTAATGCAAGAGAAAAAGCACCAGTATGTAAAGATGAAAAAATTGATTTATTCATTGATGACCAGTTAAATAATTGTTTAGATATAGCTAAAATAGGAATAAAAACTATAAGACTTTCTAATGATAAGAAAAAATATAAAGATATCATTACTTTTGAAAATTGGGATGAAATATATAATTATATAACAGAAATGGAGTAGCAAATGAAGAAAATTAAAAGTCAAAATCAAATATTGATAATGTTAGCATTTTTTAGCATATCAGTTGGTTTATGGGGAAACTTTAGACAACTTTGGTTAGAAAGCAATAATTTTTCAGTATTACAAATTAGTAATCTGATAAGTCTAGGAACATTCGTTAGCATAATAGGAATAATGCTAATTGGAAAATATATTAAAATAGATAAGCTAAAAAAATATATAATAATTGCTCAAATTATTAAGTTTTTTAATTTAATAGTATTGTATTATTTAAATGAAAAGGGATTAAATAATATCATTAGAATATCAATAATTATAGATATAGTTATGGAATATATAATTATAACAAGTATTTATCCTTTAATAACAAATATTATAAAAAACAATAATGAATATAGTAAAAGGCAATTAACAGAATATTTATTTAGAGATGTAGGTATATTGATAGGTGGAATCTTTATTGGAAGATATATTTTAGGCATATTTGTAGATTATAATATTTGTTTAATTATAGCAAATTTATTTTTACTTTTCTCAATTATATCAATTCTAAAAATTAATAATGATATTTCACAACAAATAACAACTGATAAAGAGGAGTCAATTTTAAAATATATAACAAGAAGAAAAATATTAGTTTTATATTTAATATATATGCTTATTGGAACAATTGCTATGTCAACAGCACTAGGTTTAAAAATGCTTACACTGACAAATTATTTTAATTTTTCAGATAGTTTAGCAACAAATTATTTATTAATAGTAGGGTTGATTGCTGATACAATAGGAATAATTGCATTAAAATATTTAACTCCTAAAAATGATTATTTAACTTTAACAATAAAATTTGGAATACGATTTTTAGGATATGTAATAGCATTCTTTTCAAGTAGTATAACATTTACTTTAATTGCTATTACCTGGTCAATTTTGATATCTACAGCTTATGAAAATATTTGCGATGGACCATATGTAAATTCAGTAGCAAATGAATATCAATTAGAGTTTACAAATATGAGATACATAGTAAGATTTTTAGGAGAAGCCATTGGCGTATTTTTATGTGGTTTAATGTATGAAAATGGACTTAAGTATATGTTTGGGCTATCTGCAGTATTTATTGTATTTCAACTAGGGATAAGTTATTATATGATATATTTAAGAAAACATACTATAAGAATAATATGTAATAAAAATCCACAAATAAAATATACAGAAAGAAAATGTGCTTATGCTATTATTTATGATGATCAAGATAATATAGCAATTGCAAATGATGGAAAATATTTCTTCTTTGGAGGAGGAACAGAAGAAAATGAAACAGCATTGCAAACACTAAAAAGAGAAATACTAGAAGAAACAGGATATACACTAAAAGAGGTTTTTCCTTTAGAAAGCTTAATATCCTATGAGTATAATTCAAGTAGAGGAAATTTAAAAATTGTTGCAACAATATATACTGCAAAATTTGATAAGAAAATTACTGAACCAATAGAAAAAGACCATCAAATCTTATGGGGAAAACCAGAAAAATTTATTGATATAATGTATCATAAATACCAGAGAGTAATATTGAAAGAATATAGTGAAAAACATAAAATGAAAGGGGAAACAATATGTTAGAAAATTTGAAAGAAAAATATGTATTTTTTGATGTAGATGGAACTTTATCAGAATATAGATTTAAAGATCAATTATATGGAGGAAGATGCCCAGAACTTGGGTGTCAATCTTTAGAAGATTTACTGTTTTCAAATTTATTTTTGAATGCAAGACCTCTAAAAACAATGCAAAATGTAATTAGTAATTTAGATCCAGATAAAGTATTTGTTTTAGGGACTATTGTAACTAATAATGAAATAAATCAAAAGTATAAATGGATAGAAGAAAATTATCCTAATATAAAAAAGGATAATATTATTTTTATCAGTTCAACAATGTTAAAACCAGATGTAATAATAGAATATGCTAAAAAATTAAATATCAATGTAAGCGATACTGTATTTGTTGATGATAGGCTAGATGTTTTAAGAAAAGCAGAAGAATTAGGAATTGTAGCATACCATCCAAGTTCTTTCACTAAATAATATAATAAATATATAGAAAGGTTAATGAAAATATGGAGAAAAGAATCACACTTGTTACTATGTTTGATAACGAAGAAATCAATAAAATAGAGACCCTAATGCTAAAAACAAACAAAAAAACTTGCAAAGTACCATATGGAATTGATGATGAAAAGAGATATGAAATAGATAATTTACCATATGATTTTACTATTTTTGCTACTAATAAGGAAAATCAAGAAGAAATATTAAAAATAGCAGAAAGTATAAATATTGACAAAATACAATTAAAAGTAAATGATATAAAAATTATGAATGTAAAACATAATAGTTATTGTTTATATTTAGCAATAGAAGAAAATCAACAAATAAAAGAATTACAAAGAATATTTTATAATAAATTTCCACAAGAAAAATATAATCCAGATGATTTTACTTTTCATATGACATTACATATTGATAAGGATTATGATATAGTTTTAAATTTACAAAACACTATAAAAGAAAATTTTAAACCATTCTTATTAGAATTTAATACTCTAGCTTTATTTGATTATCCAGGAGATATGATAAAGAAAATTAATTTAAAAAGATAATGAATTATACAAAAATACTAACTAAGCTTGAACTATTAGCTTAGTTAGTATTTTTTACTTCCAATATATATCACTTAATTTCTTTAATTCTATTTTAAAATCTTGAATTTGATTATCCATATAACTATCTCTTAATTCTCTAGCTTTTTGAGACCATTCCTTAAATTGCTTTTCTTTAAATTCTTTAGTGTGATTATAATGTAATCCGTGCATTCTCTTATATTCTCGATTATATTCTTTTAGAATTAAACTATTTTTGACTTTTTCTTTTTGCTTATTTAAAGCTCCAATTTCTCTACAAGTTTTACCAGTATCTAAATATAAGTTGTTGCAATATTTTTGGTCATTTCTCCCTTTTTGATTTGGATTATTACTAGTAGTAGAGGGTATAAACAATTTACCACAATTTTCACATTTGTTTATGGTAAAGTTATTTTGAATTACTTTGAATAACTCAAATCTAATTTGTTCTTCTGTATTTTGTAATTCATAAACTTCTTCTGCTACAATATGTTTTTCTTTTATTATTTCTACGATTTTTTCTACATCTAATTTTCTTTCCTCAAAAGATAATTCTGTATCACATATGTATTTAGTTTTAAATTTAGTATCAAGAAAAAGTGCGTGTGCAGGTTTAGTATTAACATAGTATATATCAAATACTCTTTTAGTTTCATATAAAAATAATTTTTCAGGCACACTTAAATTTCTAACAAGAGAATTATTAGAGTATTTACTAATCAGTTCTAACCTTTCTTTTAAATCTGTTTTCTTCTCTATAAAGTTTTCTATTAATAAATCTCGTATAGTTTCAAAAAACTTCATATATTCATTATGCTTTTTGGTTGAAATCTTATCTATTTCTTGAATCCATTTCATAAGCAAAATCTGTGTAGTATATTCATCTTCTTCTAATTCACTAAAGAAATCATTAGGAGAGTATTTAGTATCTTCAATAAATACACCAATTTGAGATTTAAATAATAGGTCAGTTCTAAATACTTTAGAATTATATGTTTTCACAATTATATCTATTAAGACTTGTGTATAAAAATGAGTATATGGAGAAAATTCTAAACAAGCTCTAACTATTTGAAACATTTTAAAGAAACAATCTAATTTTTCATCCATAATATTTGCTTCTTTAGCAGAACATACAAGTTCTATTAATTGGGTATACATTGTTTTCAATTTATCAAAATCTTCATAACTCATTATTGCAAATTCATATAATTTATCTCCAATATTATATTCAAAATCATGAGTAGCACCAAAAAATTCTCCGATTATTTTTTATTACAATTTTATTATTCTTAAGTGTAAAATTAGTTATCATATCAATGTTTCCTCCATTTTCAAAAATAGAATATAGCTATTTCAATTTTTAATTTATCTATAGACTTGCAAAAAAGTATTTACAACACTTTTTAAGGCTCTTATAATAAAAATCGCAAGTAGAAAATAGCACGTGTAAATAATTATTTTCTATCACAGTATAGCACATTGAAAATTGAATAGCAAACTACAAGCACAGATAATGAAACTTTCGTTTGGCTAACGTGATGTGAAGGGGCGATTCTCTAAAAAGAGGAATGAGGGCAAATCTCATATGGGATTAAATCCACTTGTGGTTTTTAAATTGATAAGACATAGCAGAGTGTATTGTATAAAGTAAGGAAAAATTGGAAATAATTACAACTAAAGGAGTGAGATTTATGCAAGAAAGAAAAGAAAAGAAAAAGTATAAAAAGAAAAAGAATTTTAAAATAAATATTATATTTAATGAAAAAGGAGAAGCATTAGAGAAAATAATAGAAAGAGCATTTGGAAATTATTGTCTGAAGAAAAATTAAAGTAAAATAATGGTATTTAGTGAGATAATATGTTATAATACTTGCAAAGAGTATCAATATTATCTCATTATCTTTACATAGCAAGTAAGGAGGTAAATGTGAGCTATACAATAATGAATAATATTGATTATAAAGTAGGCATATATATAAGGCTTTCAAGAGAAGATGAAGAAAAAGAAAAATATCAAGAAAGTGAAAGTATTGGAAACCAAAGAACTTTGCTAATGCAATATATCAAAGAAAACAAACTAAACTTTATATCAGAATACGTTGATGATGGTGTAAGTGGTACAAGTTTTGATAGACCTGCATTTAATAGAATGATAGCAGATATTGAAACTCGGTAAAATCAATATGATCGTCACGAAAGACTTATCAAGACTAGGTAGAAATTATGTGCAATCAGGATTATACATTGAAACATATTTTCCAGAACATGAAGTAAGGTTTGTTGCAATATTAGACAATATAGATACGGCTTATGATACATCAAACAATGATATAGCACCATTTAAATCAATATTAAATGAAATGTATGCAAAAGATACATCAAAGAAAATAAATAGTGTATTACAATCAAAAAGAAATCTTGGAGAATATTTAGGAACAGCACCTTATGGCTATAAAAAAGATCCAGAAAATAAATACCATTTAATAATAGATGAAGAAGCAGCAAATGTAGTAAAACTAATATATGAAAAATATTTAGCAGGGTTTGGTACAATGCAAATAGCAGATTATTTAAGTAAAAAGAAGATTCCAATTCCATCAGATTATAACAAGAGAAAAAGGGGAACAAAGTCTTTAACTTATGGACTATGGCAACAATCTACAGTAAGATTTATTCTTTCAAATGAAATTTATACAGGAACAGTTATACAAGGAAAAAGAAAGAAAGTAAGTTTTAAATCTAAAAAATTTATAGATTTACCAGAAGAAGATTGGATAAAAGTAGAAAATATGCACGAAGCTATTATAAGTAAAGAGGATTTTGAAAGAGCAAAAAAAGTAATTCAAGCAACTAAAGGCTCAAGAGTAGTTCAAAATGATTACTTATTTAAGGGATTACTTAGATGTTATGATTGCAAAGGATATATTGGAATAAGAAGTCCAGATAAAAACGGAAATATCTATGGTAGATGCCAAAGATATGGAAGGTTTGGAAAATTTGATGTATGTTCACCACACAATTTTAATTATCAAGTTTTTGAAGAACAAATGCTAGAAGTTTTAAGAGAAGTTTGTAAAGAATATACCAATACAAAAAAACTAGAAGAAATTGCAAAACAAACAAAAACAAAACAATCAAAAGAAATAGATATAAAAAAACAAATAGAATCTTTTAAACAGCAGGTAGAGAGTGAAACTAGAAAGTTGGAAGTAATGTATGATGATAGACTGGCAGGAATTATAACACTTGAGGAATATATGAAAAATGCAAATAGAATAAAAGAATTGGTTAGAGGATATGAACAAAACATCAGAGAGCTTGAACAAGAGCTATCAGGAGAAAGTGATAAGACAAAAAATGATAATAGATTAGATAATTTGATAGAAGAGTTTCTTAATATGGAGAAACCAACAAAAGAAATAATTAGAGAATTTATAGAAAAAATTGAAATTCATAGCGACAAGCAAGTTGATATTTATTTCAATTTTAAACCATTACAAGATTTAAATAATAATTTTATATGTGCTAGAAAAGAATATGAGAAAAAAGTAGGATAGAAAAAATGTCCACAACAACAATACACACATGCAAGTTGTTGGGTAATTATTGCAGAAAGTATGTTAGGTTTTGGAGACAAAGCAACTGAATATTTCCGTATGATAAATCCAATTGAGCATGCAAGAACAAAAGAAGCGGCTAATAAGTACAAAGTAGAACCATATATTATTGCAGCTGATATCTACGGACAAGGAAATTTAGCCGGAAGAGGTGGATGGACATGGTATACAGGTTCTAGTAGTTGGATGTATACAGCTGGTATAAAGTATATTTTAGGATTAAATGTTGAAAATGGATATCTAAGTATATCTCCAAGTATTCCAAATGAATGGAAGGAATATTCTATAAGATATAAATTCAAAAACAGCATTTATAATATAAAAGTTTCAAACAATAGTGGTATAAATAAAGGCGTAAGTAAAGTTTTAATTAATGGAGTAGAACATGAAAATCGCATTCTACTTGATGACGGTAGCAGTAATGGAAAAATATACAATATTGAAGTAATTGTATAAAGAAATAAGATCTTTCGTTATCTGAAAGGTCTTATTTATATATGTAAATTAAAATAGTAACTCAATCTTTAACTTGTATCATATATTCAGCTTTTTATTTTTTAGTGAATTAAAAGGAGTAGTGAATATAAATATTTCAAGAAAAAACTTGTGGAAAACTAAGAAATGTGATATAAAAGGAAGAGAAAGTAAAAAATATATAGTAAAAGAGACAAAGAATGGAGGTATGTATTTTGGACAATACCATAAAAGGGAAAAAAACAATATTAATTGTGGATGATGAAAAACCAATTGTTGATATTTTAGTATATAATTTGCAAAAAGAAGGATATGAAACATTAGAGGCATATGATGGAGAAACAGCTGTAGAATTAGCAATAGCTAAAAAACCGGATTTGATTTTACTAGATGTAATGTTACCAAGAATGGATGGATTAGCTGTATGCAAAAAGATAAGACATACATTAAATGTTCCAATTCTTATTCTATCTGCAAAAGATGAAGAAATTGATAAAATATTGGGTCTAGAATTAGGAGCGGACGATTATGTTACAAAACCTTTTAGTGTAAGGGAATTAATGGCAAGAGTAAAAGCAAACTTAAGAAAAGTCGAAGTTTCACAAGAGCCAGTGGAAGATGTAAAGGAAGAAATTAAGCCTAAAAAGCAAAATAAAATAGAGGTAGGAGATTTATATTTAGACTTAGATAAATTTGAAGTAAAAATAAGAGGTAGAGAAATAAATCTTACACTAAGAGAATTTGAAGTGTTAAAGTACTTGGCAAAACAACCAGGACAAGTAGTAACAAGAGAGGTCCTTTTAGAAAAAGTGTGGGGATATGAATATTATGGAGATATCAGAACAGTAGATGTTACAGTTAGAAGGATTAGAGAAAAAATAGAAAAAGATACCTCAAATCCTAAAATACTTATTACCAAAAGGGGAGTAGGATATTATATTTCATCAAAATAAATATAAACATCAGGTCTTTAGTCTTTTAGCTTCAAAAGACTAGATTTGATGTTTTAAATTTAGTTTAAACCAAGGTAGGGATTTTTATGATAAAAAATACACAAATAAAAATGATAGTCGTATTTATAATATTTGGATTATTAGCGATTGGAACAATTGGTATAATAAGCATTAATGAAATAGGAAACATTAATCAACTTGTAATTGAAAATATAGATGAGAGTAGCAGTTTAGAAATTTCGAAAGTCTTTACTGAAAAAATAAATAGTATGAAATTAATAACTGGTATATGTATGTTTTTTTATTTGATTACTCTAACTATTGTTGGTATTTTTTCGGTAAAAAAGATTGTTGCCCCAATAACGAACTTTATTAAAATATTTGAAGAGAATAAAGATAACTTAGAACAAGAAAAAAATAAATATTTAATAAAACAAAAGACAAGTGGTGAACAAAATGAATTTATTAGTGCTTTTCAACTAATTACCAAGGATCTAAATGAAGATTTAAACAATATAAAAGAACAGAAAAAACAAATTGAAACAATTTTAGTACATATGACAGATGGAATTATTGCATTTAATTTAAAAGGAGAGGTTATTTATATAAATCCTGCTGCAATTTCATTACTAGAGCTCGAAAAAGAAGATAATAATTTTGATAGTATTTTTAAAAGAATAAAAGTAGAGGTTAATCTAGAAAAGTTAATTTATTTAGATGAGCTTACTTCTTCAGAACAAAAAGTTAGCATTGGAAATAGATATGTAACGATTCTATTTAAAACATTCAAAGATAGAAATGATAAAAATTCTGGTGTTATTGTTTTAATTCAAGATATTACAGAACATGTAAAATTAGATAATATGAGAAAAGAATTTGTTGCAGACGTATCTCATGAATTGAAAACCCCAATAACATCAATTATGGGATATGCAGATACACTTCTTGAAGGAGATTATGATAAAAATACGCAAGAGAGATTTTTAAATGTAATTGCAACTGAAGCAAGGAGAATGGCAAAACTTGTAACAGATTTATTAACTCTTTCTAAACATGACAACAATAACATACAAGATGAAAAAGTAGAGTTTGATTTAGGAGAGCTTGTAAAAAAATGCCAAGAGAAATTGCAAATTGAAATTAAAAAAAAGCACCATCATGTCGAATGCTTTGTAACAGCAAATGTTCCGCCAGTAGTGGCAGATAAATATGGAATAGAAAGAGTAATCTTGAATATTTTAACTAATAGTATTAAATATACAAATGAAAATGGTAACATAAAAATTTATGTTGGATTTGTTTATAATGACGCATATATAAAAGTAATTGATAATGGAATAGGTATACCAGAAGAGGATTTAGCTAGAATCTTTGAAAGATTTTATAGAGTTGATAAAGCAAGAACACGTCAAATGGGAGGTACAGGTTTAGGATTATCGATTGCAAAGGAAATTTTAGACAGAAATAATGGAAGCATTGATATTAAAAGTGAACCTCAAAAAGGTACAGAAGTTGTAATAAGAATTCCAACAATCAAACAAAATCATCTTGAAAAAGAATAGTAAATAAAGTATAATGAATGCGTTATATATAAAAGTATGAGAGGAAGTTATAAAAAATGATATTATTAACAGATAAACAAAAAAGTATATTAGAATGGGTATATTGTATTTTAATTGCAATTGTAATTGCAATATTAATTAGATATTTTGTTGGAACACCTACAGTTGTAAAACAAAATTCAATGGTTCCTACATTATTACAAGACCAAAGATTGTGGCTAAACAGGTGGTCTAGAACAATTCATCAAACACCAAAAAGAGGAGAAATAATTACTTTTGAAGCACCAAGTACATCATATGTTTCAGCAAATGAAGCCAATCTTCAAAATCCTGTTGCAAAATATGAAAATGAGCCTAAGGGGTTATGGAATAAATTTACTTATTATGTTTTAGAGATAAATAAAGTAAGCTTTATTAAAAGAGTAATTGCACTTCCTGGAGAACATGTCAAAATAGAAAATGGAAAAGTGTACATAAATGGAGAAGAATTACAAGAAAGTTATTTAAATGATGATGTTTATACAGGCGATACAGAAGGAGTATTTACAGATCTTGTAGTACCAGATGATTGTGTATTTGCAATGGGCGATAACCGTTCACAATCAACTGATTGTAGAAGATTTGGATGTGTTCCAATTAAGAAAATTGAAAGTAAAGTAGCATTTCGTTTTTGGCCACTAAATAAGTTTGGAAAAGTAAAATAACCAAATTCGGAGGTAAAATCATTTGAAATTTGAAGAGATAATTGGTAACAAAGAAGAAAAAGAAGTTTTAGAAAATGCAGTTTTTTCAGGAAAGATTAGTCATAGCTATATGTTTTTAGGAATAGATGGTATTGGAAAAAAACTAATTGCTAGAGAATTTGCCAAAAAAATATTATGTTTAAGTAATGAAAAGAATTGTGAAGAATGCAAATCATGCATCGAATTTGAAGCACAAAGCCATCCAGATTTCAAAGAAATAGTTCCAGATGGAAAAAATATAAAGATTGATCAGATAAGAGAATTCCAACAAAAGGTATATGAAAAACCTGTTATTAGTCAAAAAAAAGTGTATATAATAGATGATGCTGAAAGTATGACAAAGGAGGCACAAAATTGTTTACTAAAAACATTAGAGGAACCACCTGAGTATACTGTAATAATTTTAATTGTTTCAGATGAGGATAAATTATTAAATACAATAAAATCTCGTTGTACAAAAATGTTATTTAATAAATTGACCATAGAGGAATTAAAAGAATTTAATAATAATGAAAGTATAGAAGATAAAATACTTTTAAGAGCAAATGGAAGCATAAAAAAGCTAATTCATATTAAAGAAAATAGAGATATCTATATAAAACTTGAAGATATTATTAATAAAATAGATAAACAACCATTATTAGATGTGTTAAAAGAAGCTGAATTATTTACAAAAAATAAAGAGATTATAAATGAAATATTAGACTATATGAATGTAATGTTCTTTGAAGAAACATATGGTACTAATTTGTGCATAAAGCAAGCTGAATTTATAAATTGTATGCAAATAATTGAAGAAGTAAAAAGGAGAATATCATCTAATAGTAATTTCGATATGAGTATTGATTACTTATTAATAAAAATTTGGGAGGAAATAAATGAAGAATGTAGTAGGGGTTAAATTTAAAAGACCAGGCAAGATATACTTTTTTGACCCAGGGAATTTAAAGGTATACAAGAATCAATATGTTATAGTTCAAACATCTCTAGGAGAAGAATTTGGACAAGTTGTGGTATACCCAAAGAAAGTTTTAAGCCAAGATAACAATATAGCTCCATTAAAAAAAATAGTTAGAATTGCTACAAAGGAAGATATAGCTAATTATGAAGCAAACAAAAAGAAAGAGCCAGAAGCATTTAAAATTTGTGAACAAAAGATAAAACAGCATAAATTAAAAATGAATTTAATAGATGTAGAATATAAATTTGATAACAGTAAAGTTTTATTTTATTTTACAGCAGATGGAAGAATTGATTTTCGTGATTTAGTAAAAGACTTAGCAAGTATTTTTAGAACTAGAATAGAATTAAGACAGATAGGTGTTAGAGATGAAATAAGAAGAATTGGTGGAAATGGAATTTGTGGAAGAGAACTTTGTTGTTGTTCTTTTTTAGGAAACTTCGATACCGTATCTATAAAAATGGCTAAAGAGCAAAATATCGCTTTAAATCCATCAAAAATTTCAGGGAGTTGCCGGAAGATTAATGTGTTGCTTGAAATATGAACAAGAGGTTTACGAAGAAAAGCTAAAAAGACTTCCAAGACCCGGCTCAATTGTAAAAACTCCTGATGGAGAAGGCACAGTAGAAAATGTGGAAACACTTAAGGAAATTGTAAAAGTAAAATTAACAGATGGAGAAGATTACTTTTTTAAAAAATATAATGCAATTGAAATAAAGATAATAAAAAATAATGAAAAGGAAAGTATAGATATAGAAGAAAAAAACAATCTTAAAGAATTAGAAGAACTAGAAAAATTAGAAAAGCTTGAAAATAATCAAGATGACGATATTTAAAATTGGAAGGTGGTGAGTTTATGGCATATAAAATTACTGATAAATGTATTAGCTGTGGTGCTTGTGCAGCAGAATGCCCAGTTGGTTGTATATCTCAAGGAGAAGACAAATATATTATTGACCAAGATGCTTGTATTGGCTGTGGAACTTGTGCAGGAGTTTGCCCAGTTGAAGCTCCAGAGGAAGCAAATGACTAAAAAGGTGATATATAAATTTAAAGGACTTGAAATAATGTTTTCAAGTCCTTTAATAAATCATGTTAATAGTAATAAAATTAAAGAAATAAATAAGTATTGATCTTTAACCCCTTCATTATATAAAAAGAATATAAGACAAATTAACAATATATCATCAAAGAAAAGTTTTATTCCAAATATCTCAAAAAGCTCTTTTTCAGAATTATCAGAAGAGGCTCTTTCTTCTATTTGTTTTTTTTCTTCATTAGTATAATTTTTTTCTCTTTTAGATGTATTTTTAGGAAAATTTGAATTTATATTATTATAATATCTTGAATTGTAATAACTATTATATGGGTAGTAATTACTACCCTGTGGTCTTCTATAGTATGCTCTAGAATAATATGGGAAATTATATATCATTTCTTCTTGTCACCACCTAGAGGATTCATAACTTCGAATACTTTACTCATATTAAATAATTGAATATATTGGTCAACCTTTTCCTTCCTGTTAGAGTTTAAGTAAGGTTTCAAGGACCTTAAAAGATTAGCTCTAGGATCACTTTTGTTACTTTTCATTGAATCCATTATAGTTTTCATTTTCATAATCATATTAATATCAAATTCTGGTGCATTTCCTGAATCAGAATTACTGCGTTCTTCTTTTTTATTTTCTGTATATGAACCAAAACCACCAAAATTAGATTCAGAAGAATTTGAATTTGAGGAGTTTGAATTTGAAGAATTAAAACCAGGTGAGTTTGAATTAGAGTTATTTTGATTCTCCGAATTTTGATTTGATGAATTCAAGTTAGAAGTAAGATTTTGTACAATATTTTGCATATCAGGAGGAATTTCTTTTCCGCTTAACATACTGCTTAGTTTTTCAAACATACCTGACATATCTTCACTCAAGTAAGATCACCCCTTTTAAAATATATTTAAACATTAGATAATTATGAAATAAATTGTATTTTATACTTATTATATGAATAATAGATAAATAGTGTTACAAAAATCCATATTAAACATATTAATAATCTGTGATTATTAGTGAAAGCTTTATGTTGAATTTGTCTTAAATATATATTTTTTAGACATTATAATTAAAAAAAACTAGTAGTAATAATAATGTGAATTTGTGAATAAATCTTGTATTTTTAGCCATTTTGCGATAAAATAAATAACGTAATATGGTAAATAAATAAAAAATATAAAATAAAGAATAAAAATAAATCATAAGATGTAAAAAACTTTTTATGTTCTATGTAGCAAAACCGACAAATAATTACTAATACCTTGTATTAAAATGCTATAAGAATTTAAAAAGTAGGGGTGGTATAAGGATGTTTCAAAATATAGCAAAGGACTTTGAAAATAAACAAGGTTCTTATGAGGATGTAGAATTTAAAAAGAAAAACGATATAAAAGAAGTTATAACAAGAGTATTTACAAAACAAAACATAGTTTTATATATTGTATGTTTTCTAATATCTATGGTTAAATTCAATTTAGAAGGTTCAGTTATTTTGCCTGTTTTTGGAGTTGCTATTTTAGCAGCAGCTTTAAGCAATTGTATTCCAATTGGAATTATATTTATAGTAAGCGGAATAGGAACCTTTATAAGCTCAGGAACAGAAGGAGTGCTTGCATATCTATTTACTTCTTTAGTTTTATTTATAACGACAGCAATCAGAAAACCAATTATAAAACAAGAACAAAATGAAAAAAGAAGAATAGGTATTCATTTATTTATATCAGTACTAATTGTAAATAGTATCCCAATGGTCTTTACAACATTTTATTTGTACGAATTTTTAATTGGATTATTAGTTAGTGTTTCAATTGTACTTTTTTATAAAATTTTTGCAAGTTCATTAACTGTAGTAAAAGATTTTGGAGAAAAGAAAGTTTTTTCAACAGAAGAAGTTATTGGAGCAAGCCTTCTTATTGCAATAGCTGTAACAGCATTTGAACCAATAAAAATATTTGGATTTTCATTAAAAAATATCTTAAGTATTTTAATTGTACTTATACTAGGATGGAAACATGGAATTCTAATTGGAGGAGCTTCAGGAATTACTATAGGAGTAGTACTTGGAATTATTAGTAACGGTGAACCAATAATGATAGCGTCTTATGCAATATCTGGTATGATCGCGGGATTATTTAATAAATTAGGAAAAATTCGGTGTAATTGCTGGTTTTGTTTTAGGAAATGCAGTACTTACATACGTATCAAATGGAAATGTAGTTCCAATTATAATGTTCCAAGAAATATTAATTGCATCTTTAGGACTTTTAGCCATACCTAAAAATGTTGGAATTGATATTGAAAATGCATATGGAAAAGAAAAATTACTATCTGAAAGTAATACAAGAGCATTAGAAGAAAATAGAGAAACTAAGGAAAAATTAAACAATATCTCAGAAACAATTTCTGAAATGGCAAAAAGCTTTGGAGAGGCGGCTGTTACAGAAGTAACAGAAGATGAAATAACAAAACAAGAAGAAAAGAATAAAAAAGTATTTATTGAGGAACTAAAAAATAATTTAGAAGGCTTAGAACAAAATATTCTATTTGATGATTTATATAATGATGAAAAAATTCAAGATGAAATCTATTCCAGTCTACAAGAAAACGAAATTATGACACAAAGAGAATTAATTAACGTTTTGGAAAAAAATAATAGATATATACTTGGATTTAGTGCAAATACGAAAAATGATAGTATAGATTTAGATATAAGAAAAGTAATAAAGGCTATAAATTCTTCTTACAGAGTTAGCAATTTGAATTTTATTTGGAAAAAGAAGATAGATGAAAATAAAAAGAATGTATCAAAACAATTAGAAGGTGTTTCACAGGCTATTTCGGAACTTGCAAATGATATAACTAAAAAAGAAGAACAATTTGTAGAAGAAAAGGAAAAAATAAAAGTTTTATTAGAACAAAAAGAAGTTTCAGTTAAAGACTTGCAAATAAGTAAAGAAAAAACTGGAAGATATAAAGTAAAAATTTATACATCAATATGCGAAAATGAAGACGGATTGCAATGCGGAATGAAGAAAATTAATCAATGTTTATCAAAGGTATTAAATTGCGATATGGTACTTCAAAAGCAAGAGTGTGGATTAAGACAAGAAAAGGATATATGTATGTTCACCTTTATTTCAAAAGATAAATTTAGATTGCAGGTAGGAGTCTCAAAAACAACCCAAAAGGGATCACCAGTATCAGGAGATACAAGTACGCAAACTAAATTAGAAGATGGAAAAATATTACTTGCAATTAGTGATGGAATGGGCTCTGGACCAGAAGCAAGAAAGAGTAGTAAAATAGCAATAAAGATGTTAGAAAGACTATTAACATCCGGATTTGAAAAAGAAAATTCGATAAAATTAATAAATTCAACAATATCAGCAAATACAGAAGAAGACATGTATGCAACACTAGATGTAGAGATATTTGACTTATATGCAGGAAATGTTGAATTTATAAAAAATGGTGCTTGTCCAACATATATAAAAAGAGATGACCAAGTACAAATATTAAAATCTCAATCTTTACCAGCAGGAATATTATCTGATATTGATTTAGAAACATATGATAAGGATTTGCAAAATGGAGACATATTAGTTATTTGTAGTGATGGAGTAATAGACTCAAATAAAGAGTATCTAAATAAAGAGTTGTGGATTAAATATCTACTAGAAGATATAAAAACAGATGATGTACAAAAAATTGCAGATATTATAATTAAGGAAGCTATAGATAATGATTATGGTCAGGAAAAGGATGATATGACTGTTATTGTAGCTAAAGTTAAGTCAAAGTAGCTTCTAAAATGCTTTTTGCTTGACTTTTTGGCAATTTCGGGGTATGATATTATAGTAAAATATGGTTTTTATGTTATCTAAAAGATAACTTAAGGAGGAAAAATAGTTTATGGGAGAAGTAATAGTTATTACATCAGGAAAAGGTGGAGTAGGAAAAACAACAACAACAGCAAATTTAGGTTCAGCATTAGCATTAAATGGCAAAAAAGTAGTACTTGTAGATACAGATATAGGACTTAGAAATTTAGATGTTGTTATGGGACTAGAAAACAGAATTGTATATGATATTGTAGATGTTGTAGAAGAAAAGTGCAAATTAAGACAAGCTTTAATTAAGGACAAGCGTTTTAATGAACTTTTTTTACTTCCTGCTGCTCAAACAAGAGATAAAAGTGCGGTAAATGAAGAACAAATGAAAGAACTTACAAGTAAACTAAAAGAGGAATTTGACTACATTTTAATAGATTGCCCTGCTGGAATTGAACAAGGTTTCAAAAATGCAATAGCTGGTGCAGACAGAGCAATTGTAGTTACAACAGCAGAAATTTCATCAATTAGAGATGCAGATAGAATTATAGGACTACTAGAAGCCTCTGAAATTAAAAACCCAGAATTAATTGTTAATAGATTAAGACCTAATATGGTAAGAAAAGGTGAAATGATGGATGTAGACGATATTGTAGATTTACTTTCAATAGATTTAGTTGGAGTAATTCCAGATGATGAATACATTATTACACAAACAAATAAAGGAGAACCAGCTGTTTCAAATAAAAAGGCACCATCTGGAAAGGCGTATCTAGAAATAGCAAGAAGAATATTAGGAGATAATATAGAAGTAACAATACCTGGCAGAGATGAAGGATTTTGGAGTAAAATTTTAAAATTCTTTAGAAGGAAATAAGGCAAAAATAGTGGAGGGAAATATAACATGTTTGAAGGCATAATCAGTTTTTTCAAGAAATTTGCAAAAAGCGAAGAGAAAAATACGAATTCCAAAGATACTGCAAAAGAAAGATTACATTTAGTCTTAATGCAAGATAGAGCAAATGTGTCTGCAGACTTCCTTGAAATGATGAAACAAGAAATAATTGAAGTAATTAAAAAATATATTGAAGTTGATGAAAAAGAAATTGATGTAAAATTAACAAATAAAACAAATGAAGATGGTAGTATAGGAGCACCTGCACTATATGCAAATATTCCGATTACAAACATAAAAAATGAAAATAAAAATACTAAAATTTCAGATGAAGTAAAAAAAAGCGAGAAAAAAGCAGTAGTTGAAAAACAGGATTCTAATAAAAATAATACTAAAATTAAAGAAAATAAAGATAATGCAAAATCTAATGAAACAAAAAAAGATGAAATAAAAGAAAACAATATAAATAAGCAAGAGTCTAAAGAAAAAGAAGAAGCTAAGCAAGATGCAGAAATTAAGAAAGAAAAAGAACCAAAGCAAGTAGCAAGTACTAAAAAAAGTAATAAGTCTACTAAACCAATAAGTTCTAAGAAAAAGAAAAAATAAAGAATAAATTATAGGAGCATAAGAATGAAGAAAAGTATTTTCAAGAATATGCAATGGAGTATTCTAATATGTACTATTTTACTAATAGGCATTGGAATTGTTGCTTTATATTCTGCGACGCAAGAGACACAGCATGATGAACTAAAAAAACAACTTATGTGGCTTGCAATTGGAATACCAGTTACTATTTGTGTAATTGCAATTGATTATGAAACAATAGCTAAGGTATCCACATTTTTTTATGCTGCTGTTCTAATTTTATTAGTATTAGTGCTTTTTACAAAACCTATAAATGGAGCTACAAGTTGGTTTGAACTTGGACCATTTTCGCTTCAACCAGCCGAATTTGCAAAAATATTTGTTATAATATTATTTGCAAAGGTAACAACAAAAATACAAACTAAAGGAAAAAGTGAAATAAGTAAACCATTAAAACTAATAAGTGTATTACTAGTTGTTATGGTACCAGTGCTATTGATAATAAAACAGCCAGATTATGGTACAGCACTTGCCTTTTTAGTAGCAACAGTTCTTATATTATTTGTTGCAGGACTAGATAAAAAATATATTATTATAGCTGCTATATCTGTTGTTATTATAGTACCTTTATTGTACTTTTTTGTTTTACCTCAACATGCTAAAACAAGAATAGATGTATTTTTAAATCCAGACCTTGACCCAAGGGGTTCTGGATATAATGTCATTCAATCTAAACTTGCAATTGGTGCAGGTGAACTTTTCGGAATGGGAATAACTAAAGGGAATCAAACACAACTTGGTTTTCTTTACCCAAAAACAACAGACTTTATTTTTTCAGTTATAGGCGAAGAAATGGGATTTATTATAGCAGGTTTAGTTATTATACTGTATACAGTTTTAATTACCAAATCAATTAATATAGCCAAAACTGCAAAAGACGATTTAGGTTCTTATATTGCAATTGGAATTTCAGGAATTTTTCTATTTCATATGGTAGAAAATATAGGAATGACAATGGGACTATTACCAATTACAGGTGTTCCACTTCCATTTGTTAGCTATGGAGGAAGTTCACTTTTAACAAATATGATAATGATTGGATTACTACTAAATATTAGTGCAAGAAGAAAAAAAGTAATTTTTGCTGAATAGAACTAAGTAATATTATTGAAGCTATATAAGATAATTAAATAAATCAGGAATGGAAGTAAAAAAATGAAAATAAAACCTTTAAAAATAGGAGATGTCGAACTAAAGAACAATTTACTATTAGCTCCAATGGCAGGAATAACAGACCTGCCATTTCGTTTAGTTTGCGAAAAATTTAATCCAGGGTTAGTTTGTACAGAAATGGTAAGCGCTAAAGCTCTTTTTTATGGAGATGAAAAAACAAAAACGTTATTAAATACTGAAGGAGAAAAAAGACCAATTGCAGTACAAATTTTTGGAAGTGATGTAGAATCAATGAAATATGCAACAAAATATGTGAGTAATATAGCCGATATTATAGATATTAATATGGGATGTCCAGCACCAAAAATTGTTAAAAATGGAGATGGAAGCAAATTATTATTAAATTTAAGTTTAGCAGGAGATATTATAGAAAATGTTGTTAAATCTACTAATAAACCAGTAACTGTAAAATTTAGGATTGGTTGGGATAAAGAACATATTGTTGCAAAGGAAATGGCCAAAATTGCACAAGAAGCTGGAGCTTGTGCTGTTACAATACATGGAAGAACAAGAAAAGAATTTTATTCTGGATCTGCTAATTGGGATATAATAAAAGAAGTAAAAGAGGAAGTAAGTATTCCAATTATAGGAAATGGAGATATAAAAACACCAGAAGATGCACTGAAAATATTTAATCAAACTAATGTGGATGGAATTATGATAGGAAGAGCATCGATGGGAAATCCATGGATCTTTAAACAAATTTCGGATTTTTTAGAGTTTGGTACATATAATAAGGAATTTCTAAATAAAGAAGAAAGATTAGAAATTATACTAGAACATTTAAGTTTAGCAGTAAAAGAAAAAGGAGAAAATATAGCAATTAAAGAAATGAGAAAACACTTAGCATGTTATGTTAGAAGTCTAAAAGATGCAAGTAAATTTAGAGAAAAAATTAATACATTAAACTCAGAAAAAGAGGTTAAGGATTGTCTAATAGAATACTTTAAAACCGAATGCATATAAATTTAAAAGAAGAATAGTATAAAACTATTCTTTTTTTAGTGTTATAAAGGAAAGGATGGTTATAAAAATAAAATGAAAAAGAAAAGTATTATATTAATTTTGTTTATAGTATTAATTTTAATTATAATTGCATTTTTTGTAAAATGTAATTATAAAAATTTAAAAATAGGAAATAATATAATTAATAAATCTGCTCGGAGGAGTAGAAGAATATATTTTGAATATTAGTTCTTATGAAGCTAAAATAGAAGTAACAGTACAAAGTAATAAAAATGAAAATAAATATAAACTAAGTCAGAAATATAGCAAAGAAAATGGTGCAAAACAAGAAGTATTAGAACCAAGTAATATACAAGGAGTTCAAACAATCCTGCAAGATGGAAAATTAGAAATAAAAAACTCTAAACTTGGTTTAAGTACTATTTTGGAGAATTATCAATATATGACTGAAAATACTTTATGGCTTTCTAGTTTTATAAATGATTACAAAAATAGTAGTCAAAAAGGTATTAAAGAAGAAAATGGGGAATATATAATGGAAACTAAAGTTAAAGATGCAAATAACTACACTTCCTGCAAAAGATTATACATTGATAAAAATACAAATAAACCAACTAAAATGTTAATACAAGATAAGAACAATAAAACATTAATTTACATATTATATAATGAGATAAAATTTGATAGTTTAAGCAAAGAAGAAGTATTAGCATTTAAGTTAGAAAATTTAAATTCAAATGATTTATAAGTTTAGTAGAGACTATCGTTTATCTTAAAACTAATATTTAAAATATATAAATGACGAATAGATATACAAATATATATAGGAGTTGAGAAAAATGGTAGTCAAAAGAGGAGACATGTTTTATGCAGATCTAAGTCCTGTAATTGGTTCAGAACAAGGAGGCATACGACCAGTGGTAATTATACAAAACGATGTTGGAAATAAACACAGTCCCACAGTAATTGCAGCAGCAGTTACTTCGCAAATAGGAAAAAACAAATTGCCTACTCATATTGAAATAAAACCAAAAGATTGTGGACTAAAAGCTGATTCTGTTGTACTTGCAGAACAAATAAGAACTATTGATAAAAGCAGATTAAAAGAAAAGATAGGACATATTGAAGATGAAAATATTATGAATAAAATTAATAGTGCACTAGGAATTAGCTTTGGATTATAAATTTAAAATATGAAAATAAAACTTTATTTAATAGTTAAATGAAAATTAGATACAATATAAATTTATGTTGTATCTAATTTTTTGAATGTCGTTAATTTTAAAATATTAAAATCTAGGTTTTAAGCAGTGCTCTTAAGCTTAGCAAACAGTTTAAAATTTCACTTATATATAAAATAATTATATAGCCTATTTCTCCTCCAACAGGTAAAAGAAAAAGTATAAAGAATATAGTTGTTAATAAATCTATAATATTTATTTTCATTACTTTTGTTTGTTTATTTAAACCCTTTAGCATGCTATCAATAACATTATCTAGATACATGAAAATAACAAGTGGTGCTAAATATATAATATATTTCGACAATTCTACTTCATTAAAAAGAGATTTGCTTATATATTTAGAAAAAAGTACTAATATAATTACAACAATAAAAGAGAATATTAGAGTATATTTAAATGCTTTTGTAAGCATATATTTTATTCTATTTTTTTCATTTTTAGCATTAGAATAAGAAAACTCTGGAATAAGTAGTCCTGAAAATGCCATAATTAATAAATTTGGAAATAGAATAACAGGAAATGCCATTCCATTTATCATACCATAAAAAGATAAGGCATCTGAGCATCCAAGTCCGTATTTTTCTAAACTAATAGGAATTAATATTTGCTTTAGACTAGACAATCCAGACTTTATATATGAAGTTATTGCAACTGGCATGCTGATACTAAGTATTTTTTTTGATAATTTGCTAGGGCTATACCTATAATCTATAAGCTTTCTTTTTTCTAATCTATATAAAAAATATAAAATTAAAAAGGAAATAATTTCAGATAATGAATCACCAAGCACAAGCGAAATAATAGTAAAGTCAACAGTTGAAGGCATAAATCTGCTTATTAAAAATGATATAGAAAAGATTTTTATTATTTGTTCTAGAATTTGTACAAATGCACTTTTGGCTACATGTCTCACAGCAGAAAAATAGCCGTTTATACAAGAAGACATTGCAACAAATGGAAGTGATATTGAAATAGCATAAAAAGGAAGGCTTGATACCTGGTTATGCAAAATTACATTTGAAAGAAATGGAGCTAAAATGCATATAGCTAAACTTGAAATACTTCCAAAAAAAAGAGAATAAAGCAAGCATTTTTTCACAGTAGCTTTTACATTTTCATTGCTTCCATTTGCAATATCTTCAGTTACTACCCTTGTACATGCTAAATTTATTCCAGATAAAGCAAATGTAACAAAAAACATGTAAATTGACATTACAATTTCAAAAACGCCAGTAGCTTTACTACCGATTTTATTAGATATGTAAATACTAAAACTCATTCCTATTAAGCGCAGAATAAGAGATGTAAAGGTAAGTAGTATACCATTTATAAAAAATAAACTTTTCTTTCTCAAATTATCACCTACAATATTCAAAATATATTCTATACAAATAAGATATATTCTATATTTAGCGATGGAAAAGAAAATATTTTAAACTAATTATATGGTTTTAAAACCATTATTTTTCACTCTTGATATTTTGAAGGAAATATAATAAAATAAACAAAAGTAAAGAAAAAGGAAATGTTAAAAATGAAAAATATACTAATTGTTTGTGCAATGGAAAAAGAAGCAAAATCTATTGCAAATAAATTAAATTTAATAAAAACTGATGAAAACATATATAAAAATGAAAATATAAAGCTATTAATATCAGGAATTGGAAAACAAAGAACTGCTATTAGTGTAGCAGAATTTTTATGTGTAAATAAAAAGCCAGATTTAATAATTAATATTGGATATGCAGGCTCTACAGATATACCAGTGGGTAAATGGGTAAATATTACAAGATGTTATAATTATGAGTGGGAAATCCCAGGTGAAGAAAAATATGTGATGTTAGATGCCCGGAAGTCAAAAGTTAGAAAGTTTAAAAAATAAAGATATAGAAAGAGTAGAATGTTATTCAGCGGAATGCTTTGTTATAGAAACAGATATAACAGAACATGTGGCATTTGATATGGAGTTACATTCAATTGCAATTTTATGCGATAAATACCAAATACCGCTATATTCTTTGAAGAAAATTAGTGATAATTTAGATTTAAAAGGTTACTATGAAAATATAAGCAAGGAAAATATTTTTGAATTAGATAGTAGCTTAGAACTTTTAAAAGATGAAAATATTATTTAAAATAAAAAAAATAGGGATAAGGTGTGAAAAAATGTACTTAAAAAGATTAGAATTACAAGGGTTTAAATCATTTGCAGAAAAAACTATATTAGAATTTAAACCAGGAATTACAAGTGTAATTGGACCAAATGGTTCGGGAAAGAGTAATATTTCTGATAGTATTAGATGGGTATTAGGTGAACAAAGTATGAAATCACTAAGAGGAGCTAAATCAGAAGATATTATATTTTCAGGAACACAAAATAGAAAATCTTTAGGGTTTGCAGAAGCCTCAATTGTTATAGATAATTCAGATGGAAAACTTCCAATTGAATATTCAGAAGTTACTGTAACTAGAAAAATATATAGAAGTGGTGAAACAGGATACTTTATAAATAAAGTACCATGTAGATTAAAAGATGTTCTTGAATTATTTATGGATACAGGTATTGGAAAAGATGGATACTCTATTATTGGACAAGGAAAAATAGATGAAATTTTAAGCAATAAATCAGAAGATAGAAGACATATCTTTGAAGAAGCAGCAGGAATTGTAAAATACAGAACAAGAAAAGCTGAATCAGAGAAAAAATTAGAACAAACAAAATTAAATCTATTAAGAATTAATGATATTATTGCAGAAATAGA
>OLOK01000178.1_pt1 | contig 58757 bp, 57 predicted proteins | sample 1672591 | NCBI WGS metagenome assembly OLOK01 (sample SAMEA3136703, study PRJEB25190) | human gut metagenome | biome: human gut; feature: human-associated habitat; material: faeces | place: Austria | collected 2013 | reverse complement strand
TAAAAACATTAGATCGTTATAGAAAAGATTCATTCTATTGGTATAAAAAAGTTATTGCTTCTAATGGAGAAGACCTTAGTGATTAAATCTTTAAAGAAAAATCTTTAAAGATTTTTCTTTTGTTAATGACAAGTTCATTTTTTTAGGCTTTAATAGAGATGAGGTGTTAAAATGAAACCAAGTCAAAAAATTAAACAAAATGTTGTGAATCAAATAGCAAAAACTACTTTATATGAAAATGTCTCAGAATTAATGAAAATGCAACAAATTTATGAAGCAGGAATTAAAGAAATTCGTACAAAATTAGAAATATTAGATGCAGAATTTAAAGTAAAACATGATCATAATCCGATTCATCATATCGAATCTCGTTTAAAATCGCCAGAAAGTATTTTAAAAAAAGCTATTAATAAAGATATTCCTGTAACAGAACGTTCGTTAGAAGAAAATATTCATGATATTGCGGGAGTTCGTGTTATTTGTAATTATGTAGATGATGTTTATAAGGTAGCACAATTACTTACAGATCAAGATGATATCCGTTTAGTTGAAGTAAAAGATTATATTGCAAATCCAAAAGAAAGTGGTTATATGTCTTTACATCTTGTTTTAGAAGTACCAATTTTCTTATCAGAAGGATCTAAACCAATTCATGTTGAAGTACAGCTTCGTACAATTGCGATGGATTTCTGGGCTTCTTTGGAACATAAACTTAAATATAAAACAGATAATAATGTTCCTGAAGATATTAAAGAAGAATTACAAGAATGTGCAAAAACAATTTCTGAACTTGATTTAAAAATGCAAAATATCCATAATCGTTTAAATAAAAAACGTGTGTAAAAAAAGATATCGCAATTGCGATATCTTTTAACTATGTTCTTTTTTTAATTTGTTCATCAAAATAACCAGTGTTGGAATCAAAATAATGATAGCAGCAAACCAAGCAATAGGATTGGCAAAACAAATGGCATTATAACCAAACTTACCAACGAGGGCAAAGGCAACAAAAGCTCTTGCCACTAATTCAGCACCCCCAGCAAGCATCGTAAGTGCGGATTTTCCTAAACCTTGAATGGTGTTTCTTGAAACAAATAGAATACCTAAAACAAAATAGAAAATACTATTGCAAATCAAGAATTGTTGAGCATCATTAATAACGCTTGTTTCATTACCGGCAACAAATAATAATGAAAGGTATTTTCCAAAGAAAATCATAAAGATACAAGCAACGATACCATAACCAATAACAAGGAGCATAGATTCTTTAATTCCTTTAAAAATACGCTCTATCTTTCCAGCACCTAAATTTTGTCCAGAGAAGGTAGCCATTGTAGAACCCATCATATCCATTGGTTGCGTAAAGAACATCGATAATTTTTGGGCAGCAGCAATAGCAGCAACTTTTGCTGAACCTAAAGTATTAACGGCACTTTGTAAGATAACAGCACCTACGGCCGTAATTGAATATTGTAAAGCCATTGGGACGGCAATATTAATAAGTTTTTTGATAATTGGAAAACTTATAGAACGTGCATGATGATCAAATCTTAAATTAGGATATTTTTTAGCCATATAAATAAAACATAAAACAGCTGAAATTCCTTGGGCAATCACTGTGGCAAGGGCAGCACCTCGAACACCCATATGAAAATTAATAATCATTGATAAATCTAAAACAACATTAAGTACCGATGATATAATTAAGAAAATAAGAGGTGTTTTACTATCTCCTAAAGCACGTGAAACACTTGCTAAAAAGTTATAAGCAATGGTACATGTTAAACCATAAAAAATAATTGAAATATAATCATAAGATTGTTTAAAAATATTAGCAGGTGTTTGCATCCATTGAAGTAATGTTTCCGTCGTAAAATGTGTTAAGACAGTAAGTACAATTGAAAAGAAGATACATAAGTAAAATGCATTCATAATGGTTTGAAGCATTCTTTTTTCTTCTCTAGCACCAAAAGCTTGCGCAATAGGAATCCCAAAACCAGCAGCAAGTCCTAAAACAAATCCAATAATTAAAAAGTTTAATGAACCAGTTGAACCAACAGCAGCAAGAGCATCTACGCCGACAAATCTTCCTACAATCATTGTGTCAACGACGTTATAAAGTTGTTGGAAAATAGCTCCCCCAATTAAAGGAATACAAAATGAAATAATCAGTTTTAATGTATTTCCATGTGTTAAATCTTTTTCCATCTAATCCCTCCCTAAATCCTGTTTTCTTATTATAGCATAGAAAAGGAGTGAAAGATTTTTAAATTATGAAAAAAGTGACCTCTATTTTATAGAAAATATTTTTTTACTTGAATAAGGAAAAAGGAAAGAAGAGAAAAAATATAGATCGGAATCATTTGAAAAAGGGATACTTTTTCAATACTTTGCACTATGTTTTTTTACTTGAAAATCATATAATCCTTCTAAAGAACTTTCACATTCTTTTAAGATATCTTGACTACTTTTTTGATAAAACATCACGGTTCCTCCTTTGAATAAAAAAAGACAAAACTCATTAAAGATGAAATCCTTAACGAGTCTTGTCTTTAAGATGTACCAGAATAGAAAAACTATTTGCGTTTGTTGATATCATCACACAGATTGTGAGATTCTTCCCTCATTGATTTCATTTTAACAACGATTCTATAAAAATAATGTCGATTTATAAAATCTTAATAATTTTATTTTTGTTAAGCTATGATATAATGACAAAGAAAAAGGAGAAGAATATGACATTAGCACAATTAAGATACGTTATTACAGTTTCTCAAGTAGGAACACTTTCAGAGGCTGCTAAACGTTTATATATATCACAACCAAGTTTAACAAATGCAATCAAAGAATTAGAAAAAGAATTAGGTATTACGATTTTTATTCGTACCAATAAAGGAGTTATTTTATCAAGACAGGGAGAAGAATTTTTAGGTTATGCAAGACAAGTGATTGAACAAACAAACTTGATTGAAGAAAAGTATTTACAGGATCATAATATTAAACATGAATTTTGTATTTCAACGCAACATTATTCTTTTGCCGTAGAAGCTTTTGTTTCTTTGATTAAAGAATATGGTGGGAAGGAATATGATTTCAGGATTCGAGAAACACAAACTTATGAAATTATTGAAGATGTTGCCAAACTTAAAAGTGAAATTGGGGTTCTTTATCTTAATTCATTTAATGAAGTTGTTTTAAAGAAAACGTTGAAAGAAAATGACTTAACATTTCATCGTCTATTTATCGCAAAACCTCATGTTTTTCTTGGAAAAGATAATCCCCTCGCAAATAAAAATAAAGTATCTTTAGAGGATTTAAAAGAATATCCACGTTTATCTTATGAACAAGGAGAACATAATTCTTTTTATTTTTCTGAGGAAATACTGAGTACTTTAGAAAGCCAAAAAGAAATTAAAGTATGTGATCGTGCAACACTCTTTAATTTATTAATAGGTCTTAATGGCTATACAATTTGTAGTGGAGTCATTAATAAACAGCTTAATGGAAAAGATATCATTGCGGTTCCTTTAGATGTGAATGATTTTATGGAAATAGGATATATTACACATAATAAAGCTATTCTAAGTCGTTTTGGACAACTTTATATTGATATCTTAAAAGAGTATACAAAAAAGGATTCGTAAGGAATCCTTTTAGTTTGCACGTGTTTTGCTAAAGTAAAGAAGATCGATTGCTTGCATGTTGTTTTCATAGATTTCTTGAGGATAATAATCAATGAAAAAGTTTTCAATTTTATGACTATAATGATAACCAAGCTTTGTATAAATAAGCATGTTTGTCATTGAACTATTGGCGGTACCAATTAAAAAAGTTGTTTTGTTTTGATAAAGATTTTCAATATATTGAAGTAAGGATTTTCCATATCCACGTCCTCGATTATTTTCTAAAGTAAGTAAGTTTTTAATTTCAAGGGTAGTATCATTGATTTCTTTAACAGCAATAAAAGCAAGAGGTGTTTGTTTTTCAAAGTAAGCAAATAATCTTCCATCTCTTAAATAATTTTCAACAAGATTAATATTAGGATCACTTTCGCATAATAAAGATGCATAATCTAATTTATTTTCAATAATTTCTTCAATCATGTTTTATTCCTCCAATAGAGGTATTTTAACATATTTTAGAATATGTTAAAATAAGTTGAGGTGAATTTCATGAATCATAAATTAAATAAGAAAAAAGTAGCATTTGTTATTATAATAGCTGTACTTATTATTTCTTTAGGTGTTTTTCTTTTTAATAATGTAAATCAATCTACAAAAAAAGAAACACCTAAAAATGTACAAGAAAAAACAGTACAAAAAGAAGAGAAAAAGAAAGAAGAAGCTGAAGTGAATTTTACTATTTCTTTTGCTGGAGATTGTACACTTGGAAACTATGCCGGACAAGCTTATGATGGATCGTTTAATCAAGAATATAAAAGACAAGGAAGTGATCCTACATATTTTTTAAAGAAAGTAAAAGAAGTCTTTGAAAAAGATGATTTGACAGTTGTTAATCTAGAAGGACCTCTTACAACAGCAAGTAATCATCTTGAAAAAGAATTTCCTTTTAGTGGAGCTCCTGAATATACAAAAATATTGACTTCTTCATCAGTAGAAGCAGTTACCCTCGCCAATAATCATAGTGAAGATTATTATGAAGCAGGTCTTCAAGATACAAAAAAATATTTAGATGAAGCTTCTATTGGTCATTTTGGTTATGATGATTACTACATAAAAGAAATCAAAGGCATCAAGTGTGGATTTCTTGGTTATCGTTCACTTTCAGTATCTATGAATAATGAAAGTGGTCATCAAAAAATTCAAAATGCGATCAATCATTTAAAAAATGAGGAACAATGTCAACTTGTTTTTGTTTATTATCATTGGGGTATTGAAAGACAATATCAAGCCAATGAGGATCAAAGATCACTGGCTAAGTTTACCATTGATGCTGGAGCAGATGCTGTCATTGGTTCACATCCTCATGTTGTTCAAGGAACAGAAACCTACAATGGAAAACCTATTGTTTATTCATTAGGTAATTTCTGTTTTGGTGGTAATCGTAATCCAAGTGATACAGACACAATGATTTATCAACTCTCTTATTCTTTTAAAGGAACGACACAAACAGGATATCAAGTACAAATTATTCCATGTTCTTTAACTTCATCAAGAGGAAGAAACGATTATCAACCTTATATTTTAAAAGATGAACAAGCAAGTAGAGTCATGGAAAAGATTAAGAAATATAGTTATTAAGAGGGTAAAAATGAATACTTTTCTAGAATTAATTCATAGTAGACATAGTTTTCGTGGAGAATATCAAGCAGTTCCAGTAAAAAGAGAGGATCTTATCAAAATAATGCAAGCAGGAATCGACGCTCCTTCTGGATGTAATAAACAAACAACAAGTTTTATTGCGATTGATGATTCACATATTTTAAAACAATTACTCAATGTTATAGATCCGCCAATAGGACAAAGTGCTCCTACTGCCATTTGTGTTCTCACTCAACGTATCTATGCATATCGTGATAAATGTTTTGCCATACAGGATTATTCAGCAGCGATTGAAAATATGTTACTAGCAACATTGCTTTAGGATATCAAAGCTGTTGGTATGAAGGGCATATTACTGATGAAGATCAAATCGGTAAAAAAATGGCACATATATTAAATGTACCAGATGATTATGAATTGGTATGCTTTTTGCCAATTGGCATTCCAAAAGAGAAAAATATTATAAAAACAAAAAAGAAATCATTTGATGAGCGTGCTTGGTTTAATGGTTTTAAGAACTCTAAATAAAAAGAAATGGGAAATTTTTTCTCATTTCTTTCTTTTTTCTACCTTTATATTACCACAAAATGGGCTTTTTTTCAAGACGAGTCATTTCTGTAAAAGTCTTGTATTAAATATATGGAGGTAATTTTATGGAACAAAATATGACAGCATTAGTAAGTTTGTTTGCAAGAGCATATCATCAAAAAAATAAGGATATTAAAATTTTTGATGATCTTCTTTCAACAAAATTAATTACAGAAAAAGAGTATGAAATGATTGGGTTAAATATGTCACAGGGAATTTCATTTTTTAATCCCACTTTTAAAGGAAGTGAAGAAGAAGCATTAAAGTGGATTGTAGATCACCAACTATCACCTTCTGTTTTAGTAAGAAGTGCTTTTTGTAAAGAAGCAATTGAAGGAATGAAAGAAAAGGGATGTCAACAGTATTTAGATTTTGCATCAGGTTATGATTTGTTTGCATATTATTATCAAAATCAAATGCATGTTTTTGAGATTGATAAAAAAGAAGTGATTGAAGATAAAAGACAAAGATGTAAGGATGTTGATATTGAAAATATTCAATTCTTATCAATTGATTTAAGCCAAGAAAATTGGATTAATACTTTATTACAAAGTGATTATCAAGAAACTCAACTTTCAATCAGTAGTATGTTAGGATTAAGTTATTATCTTACAAAAGATGAATTTAAAAAGATGTTAGAACAATTTTCTAAACATCTCTTAAAAGGAAGTCGTCTTGTTTTTGATTATCCAAGTATTCAAGAAAGTAAAGAAACAAAAGTTAATGAAATGTTGGCAGAAGAAGCGAATGAATCAATGAAAGCAAAATATAGTTTTGCTGAACTTAAAGAGATACTCAATCAATGTCATTTCACAATTATTCAACATGAAAATCATCAAACAATGACAGAAAAATATATTTCTAATTATAATGCTTATTATAAAGATGATCCTATAAAAGCACCTGAAGGTGTTTGTTATTGTGTAGTAGAAAAATAATTAAAAGATGATAAAATGGGATTGCAAAGATAAAAACGCAATGTACAAATTGTACTAGAGCTGGTAGGTAGCCCAGCCGTCTATTTTAATAGGTAAGTAACCTGCCCCTCCGGGTTGTCCATTCTTTGTTTATTTGTATAAAGGAGGGTAATCATGGACAAGACAAGTTGTAGATTAACTGTATTTTTTGAAAATCCTTTTTGGGTAGGCATTATAGAATGTAATGAAGATGGAAAATTAATTGTAACCAAAATAACATTTTATAAAGAGCCCAAGGATTATGAAATAAAGAATTTTATTTTAAAAAAATATAATCAATTAAACTTTAGTCCAGCTGTTGAAAATGTTGTAATTGAAAAACAAAAAAGCTATAAAAAAAGACAACGTGATGCTAGAAAACAAGTCCAATTGCAAGGTGTTGGAACAAAATCTCAACAAGCATTAAAATTACAACATGAACAAAACAAACAAGAGCACATTTCACAAAGTAAAAAGCAAAAAGAATTAGATAAAATGCGTTTGTTTGCTTTGAAACAACAAAAGAAAAGAGAAAAACATAAGGGACATTAATGTTTCTTAGTTTTTCTTTTTTTGTTTGTGCTAAAATGGATTTGTATTAAAAGTTCTATTGTATAAAAGTATGGAAGGGATGAAGAAGATGAAAGAATCAGTTAACGTAAAAATAATCTATCATTTTTATCATCATGTGGTAAAAGCTGAATTGAAAAGAAGAGGTTTTTCTAAAGATGTAGCAAGAAAAATAGGTGAAGAACATCATAAAATTATTCAACGTGCAAAAGATATTGGAAATTCAAGATTATTGAGTTCATATATTATGGGAAGTTATTTTATCGCAATGAATCGAAGTACAGGGAAATCTGCAGAAGAAAACTATGAAATATTTCGTGATGGACTTTATGCCTCTAAATTATTTCCTAAAGTAATGGGAGATGCCGATAGCTATTTAGATCCTAAAAAAATGGCAGGAAGATTACAATGGTCAAAAGAAAGTCATGAACACATTTATGAAAATGATTGGATCGTTGATATTTTACCAGGAAATGATGAATATGATTTAGGGTATGATTATCATGAATGTGGTATATGTAAACTCTGTCAAGATGAAGGATGTCCTCAACTTGCCACTTATTTATGTCAAATGGATTATGTATTGGCAGATATAATGCATATGAAATTAGTAAGAACAAAAACGATTGCGGAAGGGGATTCTTATTGTGATTTTAGATATAGCAAATATAAATAAAGGTTAGAGGTAAATTTATGAGTGAATGGAATGCAACAATGTATGATAATAAACATGATTTTGTAGCAGAATATGGAAAGGGACTTTTAGAATATATTCCACAAAATGAAAAACAAAGTATTTTAGATTTAGGATGTGGAACAGGAACACTTACTGTTCAACTTAATAATTTAGCAAAAACAGTCATTGGGGTGGATCAATCTGAAAGCATGATAAAAAAGGCTCAAGAGCAGTATCCAAATATAAATTTTTTGATATGTGATACATTATCATTACCATTTGAAAATCAATTTGATGTTATTTTTTCAAATGCTGTATTTCATTGGATAAAAGATCATGAAACTTTATTAGATAATATTAATAAAGTATTAAAACCTAAAGGATTATTGGTTTGTGAATTTGGAGCAAGTGGTAATGTTGCAACGATTGAAAATGCTTTTATAAAAGTTTGTCACGATTTGGGATATGAATACAAACCAAAATTTAATTTTCCAACAACAAAACATTTTGCGGATTTATTAAAAAAGAAAGGATTTATTATTGATAAAATTTATGATTATGATCGACCAACACCCTTAAAAGATCATGAAAAAGGATTAGAAAATTGGATGAGACAATTCTTTGCTTCTGAATTAGAAGAAATGTCAAAAGATATCCAAAGTAAAATCATTAAAGAAGTAGAAGCTTTAACAAAGGATAAACTTTGGAAAGAAAATGAATGGATTGCAGATTATCGTCGTTTAAGAGTGATTGCACATATATAAAAAAGAGGGAAAAATAATATGATTGGAGATATCGTTAAAGTCATCGTTGATCGACCACTTGGAAGTACACATCCTCAATATAAAGAAACATATTATCCTATAAATTATGGTTTTGTTGAAGGAATCATGGCTACAGATGGAGAGGAACAAGATGCTTATATTTTAGGTGTTGATGTTCCTGTAAAAGAGTTTGTTGGGAAAATAATTGCTATTATTCATAGATATGATGATGTGGAAGGAAAATGGGTTGTTGTTCCTCGAAATATGTCATATACAAAAGAAGAAATAAAAAAGCAAGTTGAATTTCAAGAAAAATATTTTAAATCAAAAATCATTATGCAGGAGGGATAGGTAAATGATCTTTTGTTTTTCAGGAACAGGTAATAGCCGTTATATAGCAAAAAGAATTGCGGATGAATTACACGAAAATATAATAGATTTAAATGAAAAAATTAAAACAAATAATTATTCGTCAATAGAAACAGGAGACAATGTTATCCTTGTGGTTCCGACTTATGCTTGGCGTATTCCAAGAATTGTTTCCAATTGGCTTTATAAAACAGAATTCATTGGGGCAAAACGTATTTGGTTTGTTATGAATTGTGGTAGTGAAATTGGAAATGCTACAAAGTATAACTTAATGCTTGCAAATGAAAAACACTTGAATTATATGGGAACAAAACAAATCCTTATGCCGGAAAACTATATTGCGATGTTTAATGCTCCACAATTAGAAGAGGCAAAAGAAATCGTAGAAAAAGCAGATAGAGATATAAAGGAAACTATTAAATATATTAGAGAAGGAAAAGCTTTTTTGAAACCACGTCATAATCTTTATGATTGTTTTATGAGCGGACCTGTTAATCCTCTTTTTTATCATTTCTTTGTTAAAGCGGATGCTTTTAAAGTAAATAATACATGTATTGGTTGCAATCAATGTGTTAAGAAATGTCCATTGAATAATATTCAACTTATTGATGGAAAACCTGTTTGGGGAAAGAACTGTACGCATTGTATGGCTTGTATTTGTTATTGTCCACAAGAAGCCATTGAATATGGAAAGAAAAGTGTTGGCAAAACGCGTTATCGTTTTGAACAATTGAAGATCAAATAAGATTTTATAATGAATAAGACCTAATTATGCTTTTGTATAATTAGGTCTTATTATGTAGTAAACATCTTTTAATAAAATATTAGAATAATAACAATGCAATATGATAGATAATACAAGCGATTTTTAAAGAAAAGATAGTATAAAATATACCTATTTTAGCGGTCCATTTAACTGAATGTGTTTCTCTTGCTGTGGCAGCAAGGGCGCTTACACAAGGCATATTAAAACTAATGGCATAAATGATAGCGAGGCCTTGAGCTTTAGTAAAATGGGTGGCTAAAATGGATGAAATTGCTAATGAACTTCCTACCGTTTTTGCACCGAAAGTTGAACTTACAATATTTCCACCAAAACCATAAAATGTATTTAAGACACCTAGTAATGATTCTTTAGAAATGGCAGATGCACAAAATGCTAGAAAGGCTTGCCATTTTAATCCAAAGAATTCTGTTACGGGTTCAATTAAAATTCCTATTTTATATAAAATGCTTGTTTCTTGACTACCACCAAATCCATAGGTTAAAACGAAGAAAACGATAGATACTAATGAAATAACTCTGATTGCTCTAAAGAAAATATCAAGCGTTCTTTGAAAAGTTAATCAAGAAATTGTTTCAAAGATGATGGGAAAAACCATGGATGATTTTGGTAATGAAAAAGTTAAGTGTTTATACTAAAAAGGTGCTGTTTTATATGAGGGCTTGGAAGAAACTCTTAAAATATTATCTTTGGTTTATAATGATAAAGGCTACGTTTGTAGTCTTTATTTATATGTTAAAATAGAGTTAGATAAGGAGTGGTTATATGAAAAGATATATGGCTTTGCTTAGAGGAATTAATATCAGTGGTAAAAATAAAGTAGTGATGGCTGAATTAAAAAAAGAATTTGAAAGTTTGAAGTTTGAAGATGTTAAAACTTATTTAAATAGTGGAAATGTTATTTTTTCAAGTCGAGAAAATATTGAAAAGATTACAAAACAAATTGAAGAGATGTTAAAGAAAAACTATGATTTTAAAATACCTGTTTTTGTTTTAGAACAAGAAAAGCTAAAAGATATTTTAGAACATGCACCAATTTGGTGGGGCAGTGATGATAAAATGATCTATGATAATTTAATATTTATGATACCTCCAGTCACTTTTAAAGAAGTTTTTGAAGAAATTGGTGAAGCTAAAGAAGGATTGGAAAAAATTCAAAATTATAAAGATGTTATTTTTTGGTCATTTAGTCGAAAAGATTATCAAAAAACAAACTGGTGGCCTAAAACAGCAAATACAAATGTTAGTAAAAAGCTAACAATTAGAACGGCTAACACGGTTAGAAAAATTGTTAGAATGTAAACAAATATTGATACGTTATTTATAAAAATAGTATCTTTTTGTTTAAAAATGGCTTTAACTAATTCAATTAGTTATAATACTAATATAGTTAGTTGAAGAGGATACTATGACTGAAACAAGGATTATAGAAGTAGCTATGGAAATTATCAATCAAGAAGGGTTTGCCAATTTATATTAAAAAAAAGTGGCTAAAAAATTAAAAATAAAATCTCCGTCTTTATATAATCATATTTCTAATTTAGAAGATTTAAAAAATAAAATTAGTCTCTATGGTTGGAAACAATTAGAAGAAAAAATGCTTCTTTCTATTGTTGGGGAAAGTGGCTATGAAGCTATAAAATGTATGGCATATGCTTTTTATGATTATACAACAGAAAATAAAGGAATCTTCGAAGCAATGCTTTGGTACAATAAATATATGTCAGAAGAGGGAAATCAAGTAACACATAATACTTTTGATATACTTTTTAAAATACTTAGGAAGCAGAATTTAAGTGATGAAACGATAAACCATTTTATTAGAACACTTAGAGGTTTTTTAGAAGGCTATGTACTACTTGTAAATCACCAAGCTTTTGGACATCCTCTTTCTACTCAAAAAAGTTTTGATTTTTCAATAAATGTTTTAATCAATGGTGTGAAAAATATGGAGGGAAAATAGATGGAAGAATACATAAATATCACTTTAGATAATATTGATCAAGAACATATTTGTTGCGCTATAAGTGATAAAAAACATTCTGAAGGTGTTTTTAATAAAAAGGAATGGTTAAAAAAGAGAATGATAGAAGGTCATGTTTTTAGAAAACTTAATGTTCAAGGAAAAGTATTTGTTGAATATGCACCTCTAGAAAAAGCATGGGTTCCTATCGAAGGTAATGGTTTTCTATATATTTATTGTTTATGGGTTTCGGGAAAATTTAAAGGTCATGGTTATGGTAAGCAATTATTGGAATATGTTATTAATGATGCTAAAAAGAAAGGAAAGCAAGGTGTTTGTGTAATATCTTCTAAAAAGAAGAAATCTTATCTGGCAGATAAAAAATTCTTTTTAAAATATGGATTTGAAGTTGTTGATCAAATTGAAGATTATGAATTATTATCGTTATCTTTTAATCATCAAAAACCTTCTTTTTGTAAAAATGTTAAACAAATGATGATTGATTCAAATCATATAACAATATATTATTCGCCACAATGTCCTTTTACATTAAATTGTATATACGAAATTAAAGAATACATGAAAGATTGTAATATACAAGTTGATTTTATTAAAGTTGATACTTTGGAAAAAGCAAAAAACATACCATGTATTTTTAATAATTGGGCAGTTTTTAAAAATGGAAAATATGTTTCACATATTTTGTTAAATAAAAAAGGTTTTGAAAAATTATTAAATGATTAAAAAGAATGATAGATTGTTGGAAAATTGATTTTTAGGTAAAATAAAAAATATTTTGGTGTTGCTAAAAGAGACATTTTTTGATATTATGCAGTTAAGTTATACGACTGACGGAAGTGGAATAAACCACAGGGAGTATAATCGTGTAAAAGAGTCGACCGTCTGGGCTAATAATAGTCTGGATGAGTGGGCTCTTTTTTTGGTTGGTAGAGTAAAAAAACTAGTTTCACATATTGTCTTGTAATATAATGAAAGTGGTTAATAGAATCAATCAAAAAGAAAAAAAGAAAGGATGAACGACAATGTTAACTGATGTAGAAATTGCACAAAGTGCAAAGATGAAACCAATTGTTGAAGTTGCTCAAAAAGTTGGTTTAGATGAGGATGATCTAGAATTATATGGAAAATATAAAGCAAAGATTTCTCTTGAAGCTATTAAAAAACTAGATCAAAACGAAGATGGAAAATTGATCTTAGTAACAGCAATTAATCCAACACCTGCAGGTGAAGGGAAAACCACAACAATGATTGGATTATCACAAGCACTTAACAAATTAGGAAAGAAATCTGTAGTTGCAATGCGTGAACCATCGCTTGGTCCATGTTTTGGAATCAAAGGTGGAGCTGCTGGTGGAGGATATGCGCAAGTTGTTCCAATGGAAGATATCAACCTTCATTTTACAGGAGATATTCATGCAATCACTGCTGCAAACAACTTAATTGCAGCGATGCTTGATAATTCCATTCATCAAGGAAATCCACTTAATATCGATGTAAGACAAATCGTTTGGAAACGTGTGGTTGATTTAAACGATCGTGCATTACGTCATATTGTTTGTGGACTCGGTGGTAAAGTAAACGGGGTTCCTCGTGAAGATGGATTTGATATTACCGTTGCTAGTGAAGTTATGGCAATTCTTTGTTTAGCGACTTCTTTAGAAGATTTAAAACAAAGAGCTGCAAAAATGATTGTCGCTTATACTTATGATGGAAAACCAGTTACTGTTGATGATATTGAAGCAACAGGAGCGGTAACACTTTTATTAAAAGATGCGATTAAACCAAATTTAGTTCAAACTTTAGATCACACACCAGCATTTGTTCATGGGGGTCCATTTGCAAATATTGCCCATGGATGTAACTCTGTTATGGCCACTCAACTTGCTATCAAGTTAGGGGATTATGCGATTACTGAAGCTGGATTTGGTGCTGATTTAGGAGCTGAAAAATTCTTAGATATTAAATGTCGTCAAGCAAATTTAAATCCTGAAGCAGTTGTTATTGTTGCAACTGTTCGAGCTTTAAAAATGCATGGTGGTGTTGCTAAAAAAGATTTAGGAAATGAAAATTTGGAAGCTTTAAAAGCTGGTTTAGGAAACTTAGAAAAGCATATTGAAAACATTGCAAAATTCGATTTACCTTGTATCGTTGCTATTAATGCTTTTCCAACAGACACAGAAGCGGAACTTCAATTATTGAATGAATGTTGCAAGAAACTTGGTGTTGAAGTAGCTATTAGTAAAGTTTGGGAAAAAGGTGCTGATGGTGGAATCGAACTTGCTGAAAAGTTATTAAATATTTTAGAAACAAAAGAAGCTAATTATCATCCACTTTATGATTTAGATTTATCAATTGAAGAAAAGATTGAAACAATTGTTAAAGAAATCTATGGTGGAGATGGTGTTGAATTTACAAAGAAAGCAAAAAATAAAATTAAAAAATATACAGAACAAGGATTAAGTCAATTACCAATTTGTGTTGCTAAAACGCAATACTCATTATCTGACCAAGCTTCTTTACTTGGTCGACCAACAGGATTTACTGTTAAAATCAATGATATTATTCCATCTGCTGGAGCAGGATTCTTGGTTGCTATTTCTGGTGATATTATGCGTATGCCAGGACTTCCAAAACGTCCAGCCGCTGTCAATATGGATATTGATGAAGATGGAAAAATTATAGGATTATTCTAAAAAGGAGAGAAAGATGAAAGTTGCTATTATCATGGGTTCAACTTCTGATTTACCTAAAGTTGAACCAGCTATTTCGATTTTGAAAAATTATGGTGTTGAAGTGAATGTTCGTTGTTTATCTGCTCATAGAGCACATTTAGGACTTTCAAGTTTTATTAAAGAAACAGAAACGGATGGAACAGAAGTTATTATTACTGCTGCAGGAATGGCAGCAGCCCTTCCAGGTGTGGTGGCTAGTCAAACAGTTTTACCAGTTATTGGTGTTCCAATTGCAGGAAGTAATTTAGACGGGATGGATGCTTTATTATCCATTGTTCAAATGCCTTCGGGTATTCCAGTAGCGACTGTTGCTATTAATGGAAGTAAAAATGCAGCTTATTTAGCACTTCAAATTATGGCTATTAAACATAGTGAAATCAAAGAAGGGCTACTTAAAGAAAGAAAACAAATGGAAGCTGACGCAATGAAAGCTAACGATGAAGTCATAGAAAAATACAAATAGGGGGAAAAGAAAAATGGCAGAATTATTGTATGAAGGAAAAGCAAAACAAGTTTACAAAACTGAAAAGGAAGATGAATATTTAATTCATTATAAAGATGATGCAACAGCAGGAAATGGTGTTAAACATGATAAGTTTGAAGGTAAAGGTGTTTTAAATAATACAATCTCTTGTATTATCTTTGATATGTTAGAAGAAGCTGGAATCAAAACACACATGATTAAAAAATTAAATGAAAGAGATATCTTAGTTAAAAAAGTAGATATCTTCCCATTAGAAGTTATTATTAGAAATATTACAACTGGATCTTTCTGTAGAAGATTAGGAGCACCTGAAGGAATTGTTTTAGATGAACCAATCTTTGAAATGAGTTATAAAAATGATGAATATGGTGATCCATTAATCAATGATGATCACGCTGTTGCTTTAAAACTTGCAACAAGAGAAGAATTAGCATACATCAAAGAAACAACATTAAAAATCAATGAATTATTAAAAGAATTCTTCTTATCAATGAATTTAAAACTTGTTGATTTTAAAATTGAATTTGGTAAAACAGCTGATGGTACAATTTTATTAGCTGATGAAATTTCACCAGATTCATGTCGTTTATGGGATGTTGATACAAACCAAAAATATGATAAAGATGTATTTAGACAAGATATTGGAGATTTAATTGAAACTTATAAAGCAGTTCTAGCAAGAATGCAAAATAAATAATTAAGGAGAATAAAGATGGATTACAAAAAAGCTGGAGTCGATATTGAAGCAGGTTATAAATCAGTAGAATTAATGAAAGAACATGTTAAAAAAACAATGCGTCCTGAAGTCTTAGGAGGACTTGGTGGTTTTGCAGGTGCTTTTGATTTAAGCGGAATTAAAAATATGGAAGAACCGGTTTTATTATCAGGAACAGATGGTTGTGGAACAAAAGTAAAACTTGCTTTTGTAATGGATAAACACGATACAATTGGTATTGACGCTGTAGCGATGTGTGTCAATGATATTGCTTGTTCTGGAGGAGAACCACTTTTCTTCTTAGATTATATTGCTTGTGGTAAAAACTATCCTGAAAAGATTGCTTCAATTGTAAGTGGTGTTGCTGAAGGATGTTTACAATCTGAATGTGCTTTAGTTGGTGGTGAAACTGCTGAACATCCAGGTTTAATGCCTGAAGATGATTATGATTTAGCTGGTTTTGCTGTAGGTGTTGTTGATAAAAAAGATATTATTGATGGTTCAACAATTAAAGCAGGAGATACACTTATTGGTATTGCTTCAAGTGGTGTTCATTCAAATGGTTTTTCACTTGTTAGAAAAGTGTTTGAAATGACAAAAGAATCATTAGATGCATACTATGATGAATTAGGAAAAACTTTAGGAGAAGCTTTAATTGAACCAACACGTATTTATGTAAAAGCTTTAAAAAATGTAAAAAATGCGGGTGTTAGAATTAAAGGATGCTCTCATATTACAGGTGGAGGTTTCTTTGAAAATGTTCCAAGAATGCTTCCTGAAAATGTAAGAGCAGTTATAAAAAAAGATAGTTATCCAGTACCAGCTTTATTTGATTTAATTCAAAAAAATGGAAATATTGAAGAACATATGATGTATAACACATTCAATATGGGTCTTGGTATGGTAATTGCAGTTAATCCAAAAGATGTTGATGCAACAATGAAAGCTATTGAAGATGCAGGAGACAAATGCTATGTTGTTGGAAATATCGTTGAAGGAGATAAGGGCGTGGATCTATGCTAAAATTTGCGGTCTTTGTTTCTGGTGGAGGAACAGATTTACAATCTATTATTGATGCCAAAAACGAAGGAAAGATCAATGGCGAAATCGCTCTTGTTCTTTCTAATCGTCAAAAGGCTTATGGTTTACAAAGAGCTAAAGATGCTGGGATTGAAACAGCGGTTGTCAAAAAAGATGATGCTTTGATTGTAAAGATGTTAAAAGAAAGAAATATTGATTTTATTGTCTTAGCGGGTTATCTAGCAATTTTAACGGATGAGTTAATTGATGCATATCCAAATAAAATTATGAACATTCATCCTTCCCTTATTCCTTCTTTTTGTGGACCAGGAATGTATGGAATGCATGTTCATGAAGCTGTATTACAACGTGGTGCAAAGGTTTCGGGGGCAACCGTGCACTTTGTTTCAAATATTGTCGATGGGGGACCGATTATTAAACAAGTTGCTTGTGATATATCGGATTTAGATACAGCGGATGATATTCAAAAAAGGGTGTTAGAGATTGAACATAAATTATTACCTGAAGTTGTAGGGTTATATTGTGATAATAAGATAAAAATTATTGATGGAAAGGCAAAGGTAATTTAAATGAAAAGAGCTTTAATTTCAGTTACAAATAAAGATGGGGTTGTTGATTTTGCTAAAGGATTAGTAGAATTAGGTTTTGAAATTGTATCAACAGGAGGTACAATGAAAGTTTTACAAGAAAATGGGGTTTCTTGTATTGCAATTGATGATGTGACAGGATTTCCTGAAATGTTAGATGGACGTGTTAAAACACTTCATCCAATGGTACATGGAGGACTTTTATATCGTCGAGATTTACCTAGTCATGTTGAAACAATTAAAAAACACGGCATTCATCCAATTGATTTAGTATGTGTCAACTTATATGAATTTGAAAAAGCTTTAAAAGCTGGTAAAGATTTACCAGATATGATTGAAAATATTGATATTGGTGGACCATCAATGATTCGTTCAGCAGCTAAAAACTTTAAAGATGTTTTAATTGTTACAGATCCAAAAGATTATGACAATGTTTTAGATGCGATTAAAAATGATACAACTGATTTTGATTTCAGAATGAATCTTGCTTATAAAGCATTCTCTATGACAGGTGCTTATGATGCAATGATTTCAAGATACTTTGCAGATCAAGTTGGAGATCAATTCCCAGATACATTAAATCTTTCATTAAAGAAAGTAGAACATTTACGTTATGGTGAAAACTCTCAACAAGCAGCTAATAAATATGAAGATAGCTATGTTCAAAAATCTTTATTAGATTATGAACAACTTCATGGTAAAGAAATTTCATTTAACAATGTAAACGATTTATATGGAGCTGTTGCACTTGTTAGAGAATTTGGAGATCAAATCGTTACAGCAGCTATCAAACATTCAACTCCTTGTGGTGTTGCTATTGGAAATACAGGTTATGATTCTTATATGAAAGCCTATGAAGCTGATCCTCAATCTATCTTTGGTGGAATCGTTGCTGTTAACTATAAAATCGATAAAGCAACAGCTGAACAAATGCATAAGATTTTCTTAGAAATCGTAGCTGCACCAGATTTTGATGATGATGCTTTAGAAATCTTAAAGAAAAAGAAAAACTTACGTATTTTAAAACTTAAAAACTTAGATGCACGTGGTGCTAAATATGATATTAAATATCTTGAAGGAAAAGTATTAGTTCAAGAATTAAATACAAAAATGATTGATGAAATGAAAGTTGTGACAAATGCACAACCTACAAAAGAACAACTTACAGATATGGAATTTGGTATGAAAGTTGTTAAATATGTAAAATCAAATGCGATCTGTATTGTTAAAAATGGTGTAACACTTGCTATTGGTGGAGGACAAACATCAAGAGTATGGGCTTTAGAAAATGCTATTCATAATAATCCAGATAAAGATTTCAATGGTTCAGTACTTGCTTCAGATGCTTTCTTCCCATTCAATGACTGTGTTCAAGTGGCTGCAGATGCAGGTGTTCAAGCAATTATTCAACCAGGTGGTTCAATTAGAGATCAAGATTCAATTGATTTATGTAATGAAAAAAATATCCCTATGGTATTTAGCGGATATAGACACTTTAGACACTAGGAGGCTTATATGAAAGTTCTTGTAATCGGTAGTGGTGGTCGTGAACATGCGATTGCTTATAAATTAAAACAAAGTCCAAAAGTAACTGAACTTTATGCAATACCAGGAAATCCTGGTATTGCAAGTTTAGGTACATGTGTACCTGGTTCAGTAGAAGATAATGAATTTATTGTTGATTTTATTAAAAAAAATCAAATTGATTTAACTGTCATCGGTCCAGAAGTTCCTTTATGTAAAGGGCTCGCTGATGATATTGAAAAAGCGGGTTATAAAGCTTTTGGTCCTCAAAAAAAGGCGGCAACTTTAGAAGGAAGCAAAGCTTACTCTAAAGATTTTATGGTCAGACATCATATTCCTACAGCAAAATATGTCGAAGTCACAGACTTTGAAAAAGCTTGTAAAGAAGTTGATCATTTTGATTTTCCATTAGTTATCAAAGCAGATGGTTTAGCTGCTGGAAAAGGTGTTGTCATTGTTGAAAATAAAGAAGATGCCATATCTACTTTAAAAGACATGATGGTTGATGGTGCTTTAGATGGTGCCGGAAGTAAAGTTGTATTAGAAGAATTCTTAACAGGATTTGAATGTTCTTTACTTTGTTTTACTGATGGTAAAACAATTGTACCAATGGTTTCAGCAAAAGATCATAAACAAATCTTTGATGGAAATAAAGGACCTAATACAGGTGGTATGGGAACTGTTTCTCCAAATCCATTTTTACCAGAAGGTATGGATGAAGTCTTAAAAAAAGATATTCTTGATCCATTTATGCAAGGACTTAAAGAAGATCAAATGGACTATCGAGGAGTTGTTTTCATTGGTTTAATGATTGAAAATAATCAAGCGAAAGTACTTGAATTTAATGTCCGTTTTGGTGATCCTGAAACACAATCAATCCTTCTTCGTTTAGAAAGTGATCTTTATGAAATCATGGATGCTTGTGCGACTTATACTTTAGATCAAGTAGATGTCAAATGGTCAGATGACCACGTGGCTTGTCTTGTTCTAGCAAGTGGTGGATATCCAGGTAAATATGAAAAAGGAATTGAAATTAAAAATATTGACAAAGTAAGTGATGATATTGTTGTTTTCCATGCGGGAACAGCTTTAAAAGATGGTAAACTTGTCACAAATGGTGGACGTGTTTTAAATGTGTGTGCAAGAGGAGCAAATTTACAAGAAGCACTTGCGAAAGTCTATGAAACTGCTACAATTATTACATTCGATGGTATGTACTATCGTCATGATATTGGACTTAGATAGGAGAGAACTCTATGACAAATGTAAGAAGAATTTATGTAGAAAAAAGAAAAGAATACGCAACAGAAGCGCATGAAATTCAAACCAACCTCGTTGAACAATTAGGTTTAACGATTCATTCACTTCGTATTGTTCATCGTTATGATGTACAAGGAATTAGTGAAGAAATCTTACAACAAGGAATTAATACAATTCTTGCTGAACCAATGGTGGATCATGTTTATGATGAAACATTTCCAATGAGTGAAAAAGAATCTGTTTTCGCAATTGAATTTTTACCAGGTCAATATGATCAACGTGCTGATTCATGCGAACAATGTTTCCAAATTCTAACAGGAACATCTTCAACAAAAGTAAGATGTGCCAAACTTATTGTAGTAGACATTGATAAAAATGAAGATGTTTTAAATCAAATCAAACATTATTTAATTAACCCTGTTGATCAAAGAATTGCTTCTTTAGAAAAACCAGAACATTTAAATGATGAAACACCTGATATTAAATCTGTACCAACTTTAACTGGATTTAATGATTTAGATGAAGCAGGATTAAATCAATTCTTAAAAGATAATGGAATGGCTATGAATCTTGATGATTTAAAAGTAACACAAGATTACTTTAAAAATGAAGAACATAGAGATCCTACTGAAACAGAAATTAAAGTATTAGATACATATTGGTCAGATCACTGTCGTCATACAACATTTGCGACAGTTATTACAGATATTGATATTCAAAATGGTGCTTTTAAAGAAATCTTAGAAAAAGATATTGAAAGCTATAAAACAAGTAGACATGCAGTTTATGGGGTAAATACAACAAGACCTCTTACTTTAATGGATCTTGCAACTATTTCAATGAAAGAACTTCGTAAAAAAGGATATCTTGATGATATGGAAGTTTCTGAAGAAATTAATGCATGTTCTATTGAAATCACTGTTCATACAAATCAAGGAGATGAACAATGGTTATTAATGTTTAAAAATGAAACACATAACCATCCTACAGAAATCGAACCATTTGGGGGAGCTGCTACATGTTTAGGTGGAGCTATTCGTGACCCACTTTCAGGACGTGCTTATGTTTACCAATCAATGCGTATTACTGGAGCAGGTGATCCAAGAAAAACATTGGCAGAAACAACGCCAGGTAAATTACCACAAAGAAAAATTTGTCAAGAAGCCGCTCATGGTTTTTCAAGTTATGGTAACCAAATCGGTTTAACAACAGGTTATGTTCATGAAATATACGATGAAGGTTATATTGCTAAACGTATGGAAGTAGGAGCTGTTGTGGCTGCTGCACCAAAAGAACAAGTAAAACGTTTAGAACCACAAAATGGACAAATCGTCTTATTAATTGGGGGACGCACAGGACGTGATGGTATCGGTGGTGCTACCGGTTCTTCAAAATCACATGACGTAAAATCTATTGAAACAGCAGGTGCTGAAGTTCAAAAAGGAAATCCTGTTGAAGAAAGAAAAATTCAAAGATTATTTAGAAATAAAGCGGTCTCAGAAAAAGTTGTTAGATGTAATGACTTTGGAGCTGGTGGAGTTTGTGTTGCCGTTGGTGAACTTGCTCCAGGGCTTGATATTGATTTAGATGCTGTTTTGAAAAAATATGATGGTTTAACAGGTACAGAACTTGCTATTAGTGAATCACAAGAACGTATGGCCATTGTTGTCAATGACTATGATGTTGATTTCATTAAAGAAGAATGTACAAAAGAAAACTTAGAAGTTGTTCAAGTGGCAACTGTTACAGATACAAATCGTTTAGTAATGAAGCACATGGGTAAAGATATTGTTAATATTTCTCGTGATTTCTTAGATGCTGCAGGGGCAAAACGTTATCAAAATATTGAAGTTGAATTACCAAACTTTGAAAGTACACCTTTTGATGAAGAAGAAAGAAATGATTTTGTTGGTACAACAAAAGAAGTATTATCAAGATTATCTGTTGCTTCACAAAAAGGTCTTGTTGAAAGATTTGACTCATCTATTGGAAATGGTACAGTTTTATCTCCTTATGGTGGACGTACATATCACACAGAAACAGAAGGTATGGCTGCTTTAATTCCTGTTTTAGGAAAAGAAACAACAACTGCTTCATTAATGGCTTATGGGTATAATCCTAAGATTTCTAAATGGTCACCATATCATGGAGCTATGTATGCTGTTGTTGAAAGTGTTGCTAAGATCGTTGCCATGGGTGGAAACTATCATACAATTCGTTTTTCATTCCAAGAATATTTTGAAAAATTATTAGATGATCCAAAACGTTGGGGTAAACCATTAGCTGCTTTACTTGGAGCTAATCGTGTTCAACAAGAATTAAAACTTCCATCAATTGGTGGTAAAGATTCAATGTCAGGAACATTTGAAAATATTTCAGTTCCACCAACACTTGTTTCTTTTGCTATTACAGCAAGTGATGTTCATGATGTTATGACACCAGAAGCAAAAGAAGCAGGACATATTTTAGCGGAAGTTCAAATTAAAAAAGATCAATTTAGAGTCTTTGATTTTGATCATTTACAAAAACAATATGATGCTATTCAAGATTTAATGAGACAAAAGAAAATTTATTCTGCATATACAGTTAAAGATGGTGGTGTACTCGAAGCTGTTTGTAAAATGGCTTTTGGTAATGGTTTAGGAGCTGCTTTCAATATAGATCATACTCTTGCTTCTTATGTTGAAAAGAATTATGGAAATATTATTGTTGAAGTGAAATCTGAAAAAGATCTAGTAGGTTTAGATTATAGAGTAGTGGCTACTTTAAATGATAGTGGAAAATTCTCTTATGGAATGGATACAATTTCTATTCAAGAAGCTTACGCAATCAATAAAGCACCATTAGAAAGTGTTTATCCAACAAGAGAAAAAGCACCTACACAAGAAATTAAAGTTGCTGAATGTAAAACAAGATCAACTTTAAAAGCAAAACAATATATTGAAACACCTTTAGTTGTTATTCCAGTATTCCCAGGAACAAACTGTGAATATGATTCAAAACGTGCTTTTGAAAAAGCAGGGGCAAAGGTTGAACTTGTCTTAATTAGAAATAAAACAGAAGAAATGTTAAAAACATCGATTGATGAATTGGAAAATGCGATCAAACGTGCTAATATTGTGATGCTACCAGGAGGATTCTCTGCTGGTGATGAACCTGAAGGTTCAGGTAAATTTATTGCAACAGTTTTAAGAAATCCAAGATTAAAAGCAGCAATTAGTGATTTATTAGATAATAGAGATGGTTTAATGATTGGTATTTGTAATGGATTCCAAGCACTTATTAAATTAGGATTACTTCCATATGGTGAAATTAGAGATATGTCGGAAAATGACGCTACTCTTACATTCAATACGATTGGTCGTCACTTATCTCAATTTGTAGATACACGTATTGGTTCTGTTAAATCACCATGGCTTGCTAATGTTAATGTGGGGGATGTTCATGTTATTCCTATTTCTCATGGAGAAGGACGTTTTGTTGCTCCTAAAGAAGTTATTGATGAATTATTCGCTAATGGACAAGTATTCTCTCAATATGTTGATCCTAATCGTAAAGTCACAATGCAAACACCATACAATCCTAATGGTTCAATGTATGCTATTGAAGGTATTGTTTCTCGTGATGGTCGTGTTCTTGGTAAGATGGGACATAGTGAACGTCAAGGAGAAAACCGTTTTAAAAATGTTTATGGTGAAATGGATCAAAAATTATTTGAAGCTGGTGTAAATTATTTTAGAGGTGGTAAATAGAATGGATAAACAACAATTTGAATGTTTTACATTAAGTCCTTTAGATGGACGTTATGCAGGTATTAAAGATGCTTTAGGTGAATATTTTTCTGAATATGCTTTAGTGAAATATCGTGTTTTTGTTGAAATTCAATGGTTAAAATTTTTAATTGAAAATGTAGAAAGTGATGTTCTTTCTAAATTTGACAAAGATAACTTAGGACAAATCGAAGCTATTTCAAAAGATTTCAATTATGATTCTTTTAAAGCAATCAAAGATATTGAAGCTGTTACAAGACATGATGTTAAAGCAGTAGAATATTTCATTGGAAATCAATTAAAAGATATGGGTTATGATTATTTAATCAGTTTTGTTCATATTGGATGTACTTCAGAAGATATTAATAATACATCTTATGCTTGTATGATCAAACATGGTTTAAATGATGTTTGGTTAAAGAAAGCAAAAGAATTTACTGCTGTTATTAATAAATGGGCTGTTGAACATAAAAATGATGCGATGTTAGCTCATACTCATGGTCAACCTGCCACACCAACAACAATTGGTAAGGAATTTAAAGTTTATGCTTATCGTTTTACTTCAAGCATTGAAAATATTGAAAATATTAAAATTAAAGCTAAATTTAATGGGGCAACAGGAAACTATAGTGCTATTTTAACAGCATTTCCTCAATTAGATTGGCAAACTCTTAATAAAAAATTTGTAGAAGAATATTTAGGGTTAACTTACAATCCTTTAACAACACAAATTGAAAGCCATGATTATACATGTCATATTTTAGATGGTATTCGTCATTTCAATAATGTGTTAGTGGATTTTGATGTTGATATGTGGTTATACATTTCAATGGAATACTTCAAACAAATTCCTGTAAAAGGAGAAGTAGGAAGTAGTACAATGCCTCATAAAGTCAATCCAATTCGTTTTGAAAACTCAGAAGCAAATGTTGATATGTCTAATAATATTTGTGTTGGTTTATCAAACAAATTACCTAGATCACGTATGCAAAGAGATTTATCAGATAGTTCAAGTCAAAGAAATATTGGTTTAGCTTTTGGTTATTCTTTACAAGCAATTAGTGAAACAACAAATGGTTTAGCTAAATGTGTTGTTAATAAAGATAAACTTGCAGCTGACTTAAATGAAAAATGGGAAGTTCTTGCTGAACCAATTCAAACAATGCTTAGAAAATATGGTATTTCTGATGCCTATGATCAATTAAAAGAACTTACAAGAGGTAAAAATATTTCACAAGAAGCAATTATGGAATTTGCGAAAGGATTAGATGTTTTATCAGATGAAGATCGTCAAACTTTATTAGATATGACACCTGCAAGTTATATTGGATATGCTTCTAACTTATGTGATATTGATTTATAATGATTGATCGTCGTGCAATAAATATTTTATATAATGATCAAGTTGGCAAAAAGCTGGTAGAAGATTTCTATCAGCTTCTTGTTGTTTATAGTCAAAATGAAAAAATAAAACCTGTTGAAAGTTATCTTTTAAAATTGAATGATATTGCTAGAAAGAAGAAAATACGTCTTGTTTATTATGATAACCATAGTTTAAAAGAAGATCTGTCACAATTTATTGTAGAAGAGTATCGTCTTTCAAAAATGGAACAAAAATGAGACAAATTTGAGACATAAATGATTAAAAAACGTGGTATACTATAGATGCTAGAAATAGGAATTGATTTTTTAGTCATTATTTTATATAATCTTTGTAATCCATTGAGCAAGATTAAATAGTGGAAATAGTTAGAGAGAAGATGGTTGGTGAAAATCTTTGTATGGAAGCTATGGGACACTTGTGAGGAATTACTTGAAAAGAGTAATCGTTAATCGCGTTAAGATGAAAGTGCGTATGAAAATACGAATTAAGGTGGTACCGCGTTGAAACGTCCTTATGAGGGCGTTTTTATATTTTAAGGAGGAAAAATAATGGGATATAGTGCACCAAGAGGTACGGTAGATATTTTACCAGGACAAAGTGAAAAATGGATTAAATTAGAACAATTGCTAAGAACGATTGCCGCTAATTATAATGTCAAAGAAATGAGAACACCAATTTTCGAACATGCTGAATTATTTAACAGAGCTGTTGGGGATACAAGTGATGTTGTTTCTAAAGAAATGTATACTTTTCAAGATAAAAAAGGAAGATATATTTCACTTAGACCAGAAGGAACTGCTGGTATTGCAAGAGCTTATGTAGAAAATAAAATGTATGGTTTACCAGAAAAACTACAAAAAGTTTATTATATGGGACCAATGTTTAGATATGAAAGACCTCAAAATGGTCGACAAAGACAATTCCACCAATTTGGGGTAGAAATGTTAGGTGTTGAATCACCTTATGTAGATGTTGAATGTATGCTTATGGCAGTGACTGTTGTTGAAGCATTAGGACTTCAAAATGTCACACTTCATATCAACTCTTTAGGTGATAATGAATCAAGAGATGCTTATCGTGAAGCTTTAAAAGATCATTTTAGAGGCCATTTAGATGACTTATGCGAAGATTGTAAAGCACGTTTTGAAAAGAATCCTTTACGTATTTTAGATTGCAAAGTGGATGCGAAACATCCAGCTATGAAAACAGCACCGAAAACAATTGATTATTTAAGCGAAAGTGCTAAAAATCATTTTGATAAAGTATGTTCTTTATTAGATGATTTAGAAATTGATTATGTTATTGATACAAATTTAGTAAGAGGATTAGATTATTATTCTCATACTGTTTTTGAAATCATTTCTGATGATCCAAAATTAGGTGCTGGAGCTACTGTTGGTGGTGGCGGACGCTACAATGGTTTAATTGAAGAAATTGGTGGACCGGCTACACCTGGTGTTGGCTTTGCTTTTGGTATGGAAAGACTCCTTCTTGCTTTAGATGATGAAGAAGATGAAGACGAAGATGGTTTAGATTGTTATATTATGCCTTTAGGCGAAGAAGCAAAAGATCTTGCTATGCAAATTATTGCGATGTTAAGAGCAAATGGCTTTACATGTGAAATGGATCATGTATCTCGTGGCTTAAAAGGACAATTTAAATCAGCAGATCGTTTTAATGCACATTTCTCTATTATTTTAGGGGAAGAAGAAGTAAAAAATGAAGTGGTTAATATTAAATGTAATCATGATAAAGAACAAGTTGTAGTACCATTAGAAAATATTTTGGCACATATTGAAAATCATTTAAGTGGAGGACATGAACATGAATAGAACACATAATAACGGTGAACTTCGTTTAGAAAATGTTGGACAAACAGTTGAACTAAAAGGATGGGTTGCTAAAAAGAGAAATTTAGGAGCTCTTGTATTTATTGATTTAAGAGACCGTTATGGAATTACACAAATTATTATCAATGAAGAAATGGAAAACATTTCAAAAGATATTAAAAATGAATATATTTTATATGTTAAAGGAACTGTTGTAGAACGTTCTAGCAAAAATCCAAATATGCCTACAGGAGATATTGAAGTTGATGCATCAGAAATCAAAATCATCAATACAGCCAATACGACACCAATTATTGTTGCAGATGATACAGATGCTTTAGAAGAAACAAGAATGCAATATCGTTATCTTGATTTAAGAAGACCTGTTATGCAAAATAAAATTCTAACAAGACATAAAATTACAAGAAGTATTAGAGAATACTTAGATAGTCATGATTTTGTGGATATTGAAACACCTTATTTAAATAGATCAACTCCTGAAGGAGCAAGAGATTTCTTAGTACCTTCACGTGTACATCATGGTGATTTCTATGCTTTACCACAATCACCTCAATTATTTAAACAATTATTAATGGTTGCTGGTTTTGAAAAATATTACCAAATTGCTCGTTGTTTCAGAGATGAAGATTTAAGAGCGGATCGTCAACCAGAATTTACTCAAGTTGATGTTGAAATGTCATTTATGACTACAGATGAAATCATCGAAGTTGGTGAAAATATGGTAGCTAAAGTCGTCAAAGATGTAAAAGGTGTTGATGTTAAGTTACCACTTCCACGTATGACTTGGCATGAAGCGATGGAAACATATGGTATTGATAAACCAGATATCCGTTTTGATATGAAACTTGTTAACTTAAATGAAGTTGTTAAAGATGTTGATTTTATGGTATTTAAATCAGCTTTAGAAAATAATGGATATGTTAAAGGAATTAATGTTAAAAATCATGCAAGTGATTATTCAAGAAAGAAAATTGATCAATTAACAGAACTTGCAAAAACATATAAAGCAAAAGGTCTTGCTTGGTTAAAAGTAAATAATGGTGTTGGTGAAGGGCCAATTGCTAAATTCTTTAGCGAAGAACAAATGCAAAGATTAATTGAAGCAATGAATGGTGAAGATAACGACTTATTATTATTTGTATCGGATACAAAATATATGGTTGTTTGTGATGCTTTAGCTGCTTTACGTAATCATTTAGGAAAAGAATTAAATTTATATGATCCAAAAGAATTAGGATTATTATGGGTTGTTGATTTCCCAATGTTTGAATATGATGATGAAACTCAAAGATATTATGCAATGCATCATCCATTTACAAGACCTAAAGAATCAGATTTAGATAAAATAGATAAAGATCCAGCAAATTGTCTTGCTGATGCCTATGATATTGTTTTAAATGGTTTTGAACTTGGTGGAGGTTCTCAACGTATTTACGAACAAGATTTACAACAAAGAGCTTTCAAAGCTTTAAGTTTAACAGATGAACAAGTAAGAAATAAATTTGGTTGGTTTGTTGATGCATTAAAATATGGGACACCACCACATGGAGGATTTGCTTTAGGATTAGATCGTCTTGCCATGTTACTTACTGAAAGTGATTCTATTAGAGACGTTATTGCTTTCCCTAAAAATGCCAGTGCAACATGTCCAATGTCTAAAGCACCAAATAGTGTAGAAGAAGATCAATTAAAAGAATTAGGTATTGGAGTTTTAAAAGATGAATAACGATCGTATACAAGAAATACTTGATTTAATGGAAGAAGCAAGATTGGATTACTTTTTAATAAGTGATCCTCAATCAATTGCTTATTGTACAGGATACTATAATGATCCGCATGAAAGAATGTTTGTTTTCATGATTTCAAAACATGGAAATCATACCTTATTCATGAATGATTTATTTTATTTGGATCATGATTTAGATGTTAACATTGTTTGGCATAAAGATGGACAAGATGCTATTCAAACAATTGTTGATGAAATGCATTTTCCAGGAAGAATTGGAATTGATAAAAATTGGGCCTCACATTTCTTGTTAGATCTTATGAAAAAACTCCCAGATGCAAAGTATATCAATGCTTCACCATGTGTTGATCTCGTACGCATGAAAAAAGATTTACAAGAACAAGTTTTAATGATTGAATCAAGTAAAATCAATGATGCTGTTATGGAAGAAATCATTCCATTCATTCAAGAAGGCGTGACAGAAAAACAACTTGCAAAAAAATTAGATGAATTATTTTTCAATCATCATTCTACTTGTTATGGGGCGATTGTTGCATTTGGTAAAAACGCTGCTGATCCACATCATGAAAATGATGATACACTACTTAGAAAAGGTGATTGTGTACTGATTGACATGGGATGTGTTTATAAAGGGTATTGTTCTGATATGACACGTACATTCTTTTATGAAGGTATTTTGGAAGAAGAAATTAAAGCTTATGAAATTGTAAAAAAAGCAAATGAAGCTGCAGAAGCAATGATCAAACCAGGAGTTAAATTATCAGATATTGATAAGTGTGCAAGAAAAGTCATCAGTGATGAAGGCTATGGAAAATATTTTACACATCGTTTAGGACATTTTATTGGTCGAGATGTTCATGAATATGGAGATGTCTCTTCGGTAAATGAAATGGAAGTTGAAGAAGGAATGATTTTTTCAATTGAACCAGGTATTTATTTAGAAGGAAATTTCGGAGTACGTGTAGAAGATCTAGTTATGGTGACAAAAGATGGATGTCAGGTTTTAAATTCATTTACAAAAGATATTTATATTATTTAAAAACGAGCTTGTGCTCGTTTTTTTGTATAAAAAAGAAAAAAATGAGTAAACTTTTAAAGTGAAAAAATATTTTTAAAGCCTCTTTAAATAGACAAATTTTGTCAACAAGAAATTATATAATAATATCAAAAGAAAGGATGAATTATATGGAAGTAAAAAGAGGAGATTTGTTTTATGCTGATTTGAGTGTAGGTGTAGGAAGTGAACAATCTGGAATTCGACCTGTTGTTGTTATTCAAAATGATAGTGGGAATCGATTTAGTACAACTATTATTATTTCACCTTTGACATCATCTAAAAAGAAAAATATTCCTACCCATACATTTATTAAATCAAGAGATGATTTAAAAGAAAATTCAATTGCCTTGCTTGAACAAATGAGGACCATTGATAAATCACGGTTGATTAGAAAAATAGGGGAATTAACGCCATTAGAAATGGAACGTATTAATAAATGTATTCGTATTAGTTTAGGGGTTTAAACTTACATAGAATGTTTCAAAACGGGCTTTGCTCGTTTTTTTTAAAAAATATACACTTAACAAAGAAAAAGAAATCAATTTGTGATAGAATAGTTAGCGAGGTGACAAGTATGTATTATTTTATAGGAATTAAAGGGTCAGGAATGGCTCCACTAGCAACAATTTTATATGAATTAGGGAACGAAGTTGCTGGAAGTGATATTGATAAATATATATTTATTGAAGATGAATTGAGAAAAAGAAATATTCCAATTTATTCATTCAATAAAGATAATATAAAGGATGGTTATCACGTAATTATTGGTAATGCTTTTGATGAATCCAATGAAGAAGTCAAAGCAGCTTTAGAAAATCCAAATGTAAAGTGTACAAGATATTATGATTTCTTAGCTGATTTTATGGAACATTATGTTTCTATTGCTGTTGCAGGAACACATGGAAAAACAACAACAACAGGTATGGCTTACCATTTATTTGAAGATTTTGATAAAACATCTGTTTTAATTGGTGATGGAACTGGACATGGACAAGTAGGAAGTAAATATTTTATTTCAGAAACGTGTGAATTCCAAGATCATTTCTTACATTATCATCCAGATTATGCCATTATTAATAACATTGAATTAGACCATGTTGATTATTTTGGAAATCTTGAAAGATATATTCAATCTTTTGAACAATTTGCTAAACAAGTTAAGAAAACAGTTATTGTTTGGGGAGATGACCCTAACATTAAGAAAATTCATTTTGAAAAACATGTTTTAAGATTTGGTTTAGGTGAAAATAATGATGTTCGCGCTGTTAATGTTTTAGAAACACCACAAGGATTATCATTTGATGTTTATATTCATCAAGAATTATTTGGACATTTTAACATACCATTATTTGGAATGCATATGTTATATAATTCATTAGCTATTATTACTCTTGGTTATTTAGAAGATATGTCTTATGACTATATTTTAAGTAAACTTCAAACATTCAAAGGAACAAAACGTCGTTATACTGTAAAAACTCAAGGAAACAATGTTTTTGTTGACGATTATGCACATCATCCAACTGCTATCAGATATGTTATTGAAGCAACAAGAGTGAGATATCCTGGTAAGAAAATCGTTGCCATTTTCCAACCAGATCGTTTTTCAAGGGGAGCGCGTTTTGCTAAAGAATTTGCTCAAGAAATGGATAAAGCGGATTACCCATATTTCTGTCCATTCCCAGAAAATGCAAAACATGAAGACGGTATTGATATTGATATCTATGATATTTCAAAAAATAGTGCACGTGCTAAAGTCATTACTGAAGATGAAGCAGGTGTTAAAGAATTAATGCAATATGATAACTGTGTATTCTTATTTATGAGTAGTAAAGATATTTATAAATTTGAAGAAATGTTGATTGAAGCCAAAAAATCTATATAAAAAGAGTAAATTATGGTACAATTATTAATGAAAGTAGAGGGATGTTTATGACAACAATGGACATTTGTTACTGTGTTTTAATTTTAGCAGGTGCATTTTGTTTAGTTGCTTTAGGGGTGTTGTTTATTCGTACATCAACAGCAATTAAACAAACAGGGGATACTGTTGAAATGGCACAAGATACATTGAAAAGAGTTGATAAAGTCTTAGATGATGTCAATTACAAATTAGACTTATTAAATGCGCCTGTAGAAACAGTTGCAAAGTTCTTTGATCCTCAAAGACCAAAGTTTAATCCATTGAAAATGATGATGAGCTTTATTAAGAAAAAATAGAAAGGTGAGATAATATGAAATTAGGAAGATTTTTAACAACTTTAGGAATTGGTGCTCTTGCTGGGATGTTATTGGCACCAAAAAAAGGAAGCGAGTTAAGAGAAGAATTAAAAGGTAAAGGAAAAGAAACTCTTGATAGTGCTAAAGAAATGACAGTTGAAGACTATCAAAAATTAATTAGTGAAACAATTGATAGTATTAAAAAAACAGTTGATGAATTTGATGTTGATGACTTTAAAGATAGTTCTTTAGCAAAATTAAATGAATTAAAAGATAAATTTAATGATGTTGTAACAAAATTACAAGATAGCGACCAATATTCTAAATTAAAAGATCAAGTTGATAATGTTATTGTCCAAGTGAATGATAAAATTAATGAAGTTAAAGAAAAAATGAGCGAACAAGAATTTGATGATTTTTCTGATTTAGAAGATGAAATTAATGACATTGAAGATGATTTAAATGTCATTATCGATGATTTAAAAGACTAATGAAAAAAGCAACGATTTATGATGTTGCAAGAGAAGCAGGTGTTTCTCTTGCAACTGTATCTCGTGTTATTAATGGATCATCAGTTGTTCGTGAAAAAACTAAAGAAAAGGTAATGAAGGTTATTGATGAACTAAACTTCAAACCTAATCAAATTGCTCGAGGTCTTGCGACAAACAAAACTACAACTATTGCAATTATCTTCCCACAATCATTATTTGCTCATGTAAAAGATATGATTGGTGGTATTGGTGATGCTGGTAGAACATTGGATTACAATATTACGATTTATACAACAGATGATATTGGAAATGGTCCAATGGACGACGTTATGGAAAAAGTCATTCGCACAAGAGCCGATGGAGTTATATTATTTAATAACGATAATATTGATCAACAAATTGAACTTGTTAAAAAACATAGTATTCCGGCAGTTGTTATTGGAATGCAAGTAAGTGATGAATCGATAGGTTCTGTTTATGTTGATGCACAAAAGATTACATATGATATTGTTAATAATTATTTAGAAAAAGGTAAAAATGATATTATTTTTGTAAGTCCTCAACAAAATCTTATTCGTACAGTTGATTTGATTGAAGGAATGAAAAAAGCTTATCAAGATCATCAATTACCATTTGATGAGTCAACACAGGTTATTAATACTTCTACTCACTATGAAGAAAGCTATACACAATTTGTTGAACATTTTAGAAATCATAAACATGATTTAGTTTTTGCAAGTTATGATAAAGAAGGGGTTGCAGTTGTTAATGCAGCAATCGATAATAACATAAGCATTCCAGATGATATGGAAGTTATGGCTATGATGGATACAAGCTACTCACTTATTTGTAGACCATCACTATCAACGATTCATCTTCCAATTTATGATATGGGTGCGTTGGCTGTACGTTTACTTACTAAAATTTTAAATCAAGAAGAATTAGAAACAAAAGAAGTGTGCGTAGGCTATACAAATATTTATCGTAAATCAACTATTCAATAAACCACGAAAGTGGTTTATTTTTATATTCACTTGACTTTGAATATGAAATTTAATATGATGTATTTACAGCAATGAAGGAGACAAGTAATATTACTTAATTGTTATAGAGAGCTTGTGGTTGGTGGAAACAAGCCAAGAGGTAATATGAATACACTCTGGAGCTTCTAAGTGCAAAGCTTAGACGGTGCAAGCCGTTATCTACTTGAGTGTATGTCTTTGACATGAATTTAGGATGGTACCGCGATCAACTCGTTCCTATGGGAATGAGTTTTTTATTTCAAGGAGGAAATTATGAAGATTTATGATGAATTAGTTTGGAGAGGATTAATTAAAGATGTCAGTTCTCCAGAAATTGAAGAAAAATTAAATAATGGAGGATTAACTTTCTATATTGGAACTGATCCAACAGGAGATAGTTTGCACATTGGGCACTTTTCATCATTTTTAATTAGTAAAAGATTAAAAGATGCCGGGCATAATCCAATTTTATTAGTTGGAGGAGCAACAGGATTAATTGGTGATCCTAAACCTGATACAGAAAGACCAATGATTACAAAGGAACAAGTTCAACATAACTTTGACTGTTTAAAAGCACAAGCTCAAAAGATTTTTGGTTTTGAAGTGGTTAATAACTATGATTGGTCAAAAGATTTAAACTTTATTGACTTTTTAAGAGATTATGGTAAATATTTCAATGTCAATTATATGTTGAATAAAGACATTGTAAAAAGAAGATTAGATTTAGGTATTACTTATACTGAATTTTCTTATATGATCATGCAAGCAATGGATTTCTACTGGTTACATGAAAATAAAAATTGTCAATTACAAGTTGCTGGGCAAGACCAATGGGGAAATATTACTGCTGGTATTGAATTAATTAGAAAGAAAACTGGAAAAGAAGCCTATGGTTTTACAATGCCACTTTTAACTAAAAGTGATGGAACAAAATTTGGTAAAACAAATGGTAAAGCGATTTGGTTAGATCGAGAAAAAACTTCTCCTTATGAAATGTATCAATTTTTTATTAATTCAGAAGATGATAAAGTTATTGATTACTTAAAATTCTTAACTTTCTTAACACCAGAAGAAATTATGGAATTAGAAGAAAAAAATAAAACACAACCTCATTTAAGAGAAGCACATAAAGCTTTAGCTAGAGAAGTTATTACATTCTTACATGGTGAAGGAGCTTATGAAGAAGCAGTTCAAGTTTCACAAACATTATTCTCTGGTCAAATTCAAAATTTAACTTTAGAACAAGTTGATGTTGCTTTTGAAGGTGTACCAACAGTTGAAACTGAAGAAAATGAAATGAATATTTTAGACGCTTTAATTTTAGTTGGAGCTGCTAAAAGTAAAAGAGAAGCGAGAGAATTTGTTAATGGGGGATCTGTTTTAATCAATGGTGAACGTATTAAAGATTTAGAATTTACTGTTAAAAAAGAAGATGCTTTTGGACAAAGCAAAACAGTTATTCGTCGAGGAAAGAAAAATTATTTTGTATTAAAATATAATCGATAAAAGCTCTTAGGAGCTTTTTTTCATAAAGAATATGGTATACTATCTAATAAGGAGGGACGGCTATGGAAAAATTAAGAAGTATTTTTAATTTTATATATGGATATTATTTAGATTACCGCTATAAAGTACCACCTGCATCTGCTTTGTCTTTTGCTTATTATATGATACTTTCAATTATCCCAATATGTACATTATTGGCTTTTTTTACACCGTTTTTTCCTTTAGATATTAAAACAGCACAAGAAATTTTATCATATTATTTAAGACCGGATGTGACAAAAATGGTTATTCAACTGATAGAACCACGTTCTTTATCAATAACAACTATAACCACTTTAATAGCGTCTATCTTTGTTGTAAGTAGAGGTTTTTATCAGTTACATCGTATTTCTAAAAATATGTTTCCTAATGATAAAGAATATCCATTTTTCATTGATCAAGGAATTACTTTTTTAAAAACCATTCTTATCTTTATTTTAATACTTGCAGTGATTTCTTTATTGATTATTTTTCCGTTTTTTAAGATTATCTTTATTGATCAACATAATTTTATAACAAGAGTTTTATTATTATTTATCATTATTTTTGTTATTTTATTTTTATTATATAAAATCATTCCTGATCAAAATGTAGATTTTTTAGATACAATTAAAGGAACAGTCGTTGCAACATTATTGATTGAATTGATTATAGGTATTTTATCTATTTATTTTTCCATTGTTGATTATAGCAACGTTTATGGTCCGTTAGCGGCGTTGGTTATGTTGATGTTTTCGATTGCTGTATGTTCAGAAGCTATTTATTTTGGTATGTATGTTATTTTTGAATGTCATATTCGAAGATTAATAAAAAAATTATAAAGGAGAAAAGTAATGTATCCTTATATCAATTTAGAAAAAACAGGCAAACAAATACAAAAGTATATGAATCAAGGTGGCTATTGTGTTCAAGATATTCAGACTTATCTAGGACTTTCTTGTAAACAAAGTGTTTATAAATGGCTAAAAGGCAAGTCATTACCTAATTTAGAACATTTATGTGCTTTAAGTTATTTGTTTCATTGTAAGCTAGATGATTTAGTTGTTACACAAATGAATTATTATGTAATCAAAGAAACAATATGTCAGTATTCATTAGGAGATTGTTAATGATTTATTTAGTAATAATAAATGTATTAGGCTTTTTGATAATGGGTCTTGATAAAGCAAAAGCAAAAAAACAAAAATATCGTATTTCTGAAAATACTTTGCTTTTTGTGGCTTTGATAGGTGGAAGTTTAGGAAGCTATTTAGGTATGTATTGTTTTCATCATAAAACGAAACATATGAAATTTTATATAGGTATACCGTTGATTTTATTTATACAAATCTTGATTTATTGTTTTTATTTTTATACAAAATTCTAGACAAGAATTTTGTATATGCTATAATACAAACGTATTAAGCGAATGCTTTGATCCACATTGTTAGGGAAAAAACAGTGTGTTTTTTTTATGGAGGAATTTATGAAAACAAATAAAAAAGATATTCTTAGTATATTACTTGGAAATACGTTACTTGCACTTGCGGTTATTTTATTTATTGTTCCAGGACATTTATTAAGTGGTGGGACAACAGGTATTTCTTTGTTTTTAAATCATTATTTTCATTTACCAATTTCATTATTTACTTTTATTTTTAATTTTATTGTCTTTATTATTGGAGCGCTTATTTTGGGAAAGAAATTTGCTTTACAAACACTTATTTCAACATTTTATTATCCATTTATTCTAGGCGTGTTTGAACTTTCTTTTCAAGGTTTTTATTTAACCGATGATATTTTAATTAATACACTTTTTGCGGGTGTTTTAGTTGGGGTTGCTATTGCTATTGTTATTAAAGCAGGGGCTTCAACAGGAGGTATGGATATTCCACCCCTTATTTTAAATAAATTATTTAAAATTCCTGTTTCTGTTTCAATGTATGTTTTTGATACATTAATTGTGTTAGCGCAATTTGGTTTTTCTGATGTTAGACAATGTCTTTATGGAATCGTGTTAATTTTTATTTATACAATGGTTATTGATAAGATTTTAGTAATGGGTGCTCAAAAAATCGAAGTTAAAATCATTTCTTCAAAATATGAAGAAATTAGAAAGGCTATTTTAACGAATGTCGATCGTGGAGTAACAATGCTTCATGGTCAAACAGGCTATTTATTAGAAAATACAGAAGTTTTAATTAATGTTATTTCGACAAGAGAACTTGTTCAAGTTGAAAGACTTGTAAAATCTATTGATGAAGATGCGTTTATGATTATTTCAAATGTTCATGAAGTTCAAGGTAGAGGCTTTAACTTGGAAAAGGAATATATTGAAAAATAAGATGTTTCATTTAGCTTTGTATTTTGATGAAAAAACAAATCAAAAGTTTTCTTTTTTAAATAAAAAAGTCGAAAAAGAACTACATCAAAATTATTTAGAAAATCATCATATTCCTTTTCATCTAACAATTGCGACTTATAAAGAAATAGAGGAAAAGAAATTTATTGAACAGGCAAATCAGCTTTTTGAAAAAGAAAGTAGTCAAGAGCTCTATTTTGTTTCGTTAGGTTGTTTTCAAAAATCGACGTTTTATTTATTACCTGTATATAATGAATTTTTAAATCAACTAATTTTAAAAATCTATCAAACTTTTGATGAATATGTATCTATTTCACAAAAAAATCGTTATTTACCGTACCACTTTGTACCTCATGTTTCTATAAGTAGAAAGTTAAATGAACAACAAACCAATCAAGCGTTTAAGATATTGAATCATTATTTTGAACCTTTTTATGGGAAAGTCATACAGGTTGCATTAGTAAAGACAAATCCGTATCAGGAAATAAAGATATGGAATCTATAATGCTTGCAAGGCATGATAGAAGCTAAAAAAGAAGCATTTTACATAAAATGTTTCTTTTTTTATAATGAAGACAAGAGGGAGAGATGAAAATGTTTTCAAATAAAGAATTAAGAAGTATGATCATTACTTTGTTTTTTGAACAATTACTGGTTATGCTTGTTGGAATTGTTGATACTTTTGTTGTAAGTAGCTGTGGGGAAGCGGCTGTTTCGGGAGTATCACTAGTTAACCAATTTAATACAATTTTTATCTATTTATTTACAGCACTTGCTTCAGGAGGAGCAATCGTTGTCAGTCAATATATTGGTAATAAAGATGAAAAAAGAACGGTTTTATCATCAAGTCAGTTATTGATGTTTTCCATTGTTTTTTCAATTGTTTTATCAATTCTTGTATTGATTTTTAATAAACAACTTTTAGGATTACTATTTGGTAAAGTTGAATCAGATGTTATGAAGGCGTGTGTAACTTATTTACGTATTTCAGCATATTCTTATCCAGCACTTGCTATTTATAATGCAGGAGCCGCTTTATATCGTTCAATGGCCAAAACCAAAGTAACAATGTATATTTCATTTGCTGCAAATATTATCAATGTTGTGGGAAATATTATCGGTGTTTATGTTTTAAAAGCAGGAGTTGCAGGGGTTGCGTATCCTTCACTTATTTCACGTGTTTTTTCAGCAATCATTATCACAGTTTTATGTTTTAATAAAAAATTGGAAGCTTACTATGATTCAAAAGATATTTTTAGATTTGATGGAAAGATGCTCAAACGTATTTTAAATATAGCAATTCCTAATGGGGTCGAAAATGGAATTTTCCAACTTGTTAAAGTGGCTTTAAGTTCAATTGTGGCGATGTTTGGAACCTATCAAATTGCAGCTAATGGGGTTGCACAAAGTATTTGGTCATTAGCGGCACTTGTGGGTTCAGCAATGGGACCAGTCTTTATTACCGTTATTGGACAATGCATGGGTGCAAAAGATGTAGATCAAGCAAAATGCTATTTTTCAAAACTTATTAAATGGTCGCTTGTTTTTTCGATTGTATGGAATGTGCTTGTTTTAGCAATTACACCATTTATCCTACAATTTTATAATCTTGCAGATGAAACAAAACATTTGATTATTAGTCTTGTTATTATTCATAATATTGCCAATACGGTAGTTTTCCCGCTTTCTGGACCTTTATCTCAAGGATTAAGAGCAACTGGAGATGTCAAATTTACGATGATTGTTTCTATTGCTTCAACTGTTGGTGGAAGACTTGTCTTATCTATTATTCTTGCTTTAGGACTTCATTTAGGTGTTATTGGTATTGCCCTTGCGATGTGTGGAGATTGGACAATTCGAGCAATTATTTTCTATTATCGTTATAAATCAAATGCTTGGACAAAATTTGAAGTTATTTAAAAACAGGATTTTATGGTATAATGTTTTCAAGCTAAGAAAGGAGTATTTTTATGGCAATTGATATTAAAGAAATACTTGCAAATGGTTTGTTAGACTTATGCCACAAAAAAGACTTATCTCAAGTAACAGTTAAAGATCTCTTGGAAACAACAGGAGTTAGTAGACAAACATTTTATAATCATTTCCTAGATAAAAATGATTTAATTCAATATATTTACAATCATAAAATTATCAATCATTTTAATGGACAAAATACAAATCTTGATTTCTATGAGTCACTTATCGAATCTTTTGAACATATGAAACAATATCAAACCTTTTTAAAACAGGCTTGCTTAATGGATGGACAAAATTGTTTAAAGGAATACATTCCTAAACATTGTGAGGAATTTGATTTAAAATGGCATCAACAACTTTATGGTGAAAAACTAATGCCAGACGCCTTAAAATTTGCAACGATATATCATGCGAATGCTTCAAGTGCAATGACTTTGTCATGGATTTTATCGGATATGAAAGTCCCTGTAGAAGAAATGGCAAAAATGATTACCCAAATGCGAGGACTTGGAATGGATGATTTATTTCAAGGAAGTGATTGTACAACAAATCCTTATAAAATTGACAAATAGTCTTTTTTGTCAATTTGTTGACAGAGTAATTTAATTATAAATTACTCTTTTTTTTTTAGCGTATTACAATAAGAGTGAAAGAAGGGAAATGTATGAAAAAGACACTTTATTTAATGAGACATGGACAAACCTTATTTAATTTACAACATAAGATTCAAGGATGGTGTGATTCGCCACTTACAGAATTAGGAATCAAACAAGCGAAAGTTGCGGGAAAATGGTTTAAAGATCACGATATTACTTTTGATCATGCTTATTCAAGTACGAGTGAAAGATGTTGTGATACATTAGAACTTGTGACAGATATGCCTTATGTACGTACTAAAGGTTTAAAAGAAAACTATTATGGAGAGTTAGAAGGAGAAAGTGAAAGATTAAATTCTCATTTAACACCTAAAGATTGTGAAACATTCTATTTACAATATAAAGGAGAATCCTCTAATACGACAAGAGACCGTATGGTAAAAACTTTAACAGAAATTATGAATAAAGAAGACCATCATAGTGTTTTAGCCGTGAGTCACAGTGGGGCTTGTTTTAACTTTTTAAGAGCTTTCCAAGATCCTATGGAAGAATTAAAAAAAGGATTTGGAAACTGTTGTATTTTTATTTATGAATTCGATAATGGAACATTTACATTAAAAGATGTAATTAGGCATCAAATCTAGGAGGAAATATGGAATACGTTAATTTAGGTAATACAGATATTAAAGTTTCAAAAGTATGTTTAGGATGTATGGGCTTTGGTGATCCACAAGCAGGAATGCATTCTTGGACACTTCCTTATGAAGAATCCAAAAAAATCATTAAACATGCCCTTGATCAAGGAATCAACTTTTTTGATACAGCAATGGGTTATCAAGGTGGAACATCAGAAGAATATTTAGGACGTGCAATTAAAGAATTTTCAAAAAGAGAAGATGTTGTTATTGCGACTAAATTTATGCCACGTAGCCAAGTACAAATTGACCAAGGAGTCAGTGCTCGAGAACATATTGAAACATGTTTAAATAATAGTCTAAAAAGGTTACAAATGGATTATGTAGATCTTTATATTCTTCATCGATGGGACAATGTAACACCCATTAAAGAAACAATGGAAATCTTAAATGATCTTGTTAAATCAAAAAAAGTAAGAGCCATTGGTGTTTCTAACTGTTTTGCTTGGCAAATTGCTCGGGCTAATGAAATTGCCAAAAACAATGGATGGGCAACTTTCCAATCAATTCAAGGACATTACAATCTTATTTTTAGAGAAGAAGAAAGAGAAATGAAACCTTATTGTGATTTAATGGGGGTTTCGATGACACCATACAGTTCACTTGCTTCTGGAAGACTTTCTAGACATCCAGGAGAAACATCTAAAAGATTAAAAGAAGATACCTATGCTAAAGGAAAATATGATGAAAGTGAAAAAGAAGATCTTGTTATCATTCAAAGAGTTGAAGAACTTGCCAAAAAAAGAAATTGTTCAATGTCAGAAATTTCTTTAGCTTGGTTGATGTCTAAAGTAACTTCACCCGTTGTTGGTGCAACTAAATTAAGTCATATTGATACAGCTTGTAAGGCTTGTGATTTAAAATTAACAGTTGAGGAAATGAAATATTTAGAAGAATGTTATAAACCACATCCATTAGTGGGTGTCATGAAAGAAAATAATCAATAAAAACAAGAAAGATTCTTTTCTTGTTTTTTATTTTTTGTTATATTATAAAAGATGAACAAGAAAGAGAGTAGATAATATGGGTATTGTAGTAATTGGTGCAGTTTTTGTAGATATTAAAGGATTTCCACTAGATGCATATATTCCAACTGGAAGAAATGCAGGACATATTAAATATATTCATGGTGGTGTAAGTAGAAATGTGGTAGAAGATATAGCAAACATTGAATTACGTCCAACATTTTTATCAATTGTTGATGATAGTGCTTTGGGAGAAGATGTTATTCGTAAATTACAAAGACATAAAGTTAATACAGAATATGTTCAAAAAATTCCTGAGGGAATGGGAACATGGCTAGCTGTATTTGATAATGATGGTGATTTGGCAGGTTCTATTTCTCAACGTCCAAATTTAATGCCAATTTTGGATTTAATTAATGAAAAGGGCGATGAAATATTCAAAGATTGTGATTCAATTGTTTTAGAAGCTGATATTGATCCTGAAATTATAAAAACTGTTTTAGATTATTCAAAAAAATATAACAAAAAAGTATTTGGTGTTATTTCGAATATGACACTTGCAGTTGATAGAAGAGACTTATTACAACAATTTGATTGTTTGGTATGCAATGAATTAGAGGCAGGTATTTTCTTTGCTGAAAATTATAGTAAAAAAAGTCCAAAAGATTTATGTGAAATCATTTATCAAAAAGTTTCTGCAGGAGCTATTAAATCAATGGTTGTTACAATGGGAAGCAAAGGAAGTATTTATGCCGATCATTTAGGAAATAAAGGAATCTGTCCTGCTAAAAAAGTAACTGTTAGAGATACAACAGGTGCTGGTGATGCTTTTTGTGCAGGGTTAACAATAGGACTTACTTATAGAAAAGATCTTTCTGATGCAGTTGAAATTGGAACAAAATTAGCAGCTTCTGTTATTACATCATCAGAAAATGTATGTCCACGTTTTTTACCACGTGAATTGGGATTGGATATGGATGTATCTGATTGTTAAAAATATCCTAAAGGATTAGGATATTTTTTTTGACAGTCTATAAATAAAGTTATAGAATATGTGCAAGTAGGTGAATTTTATGGATTTAAAGAAAATAAAAATAACAAAACAAGCTAAAATATGTTTGAGTCTCCTTATAGCCATTATCATGCTTCTTTTTATCATTATTATTTTGTATAATGATAAATTTTATCCAAATACCTCAATAGGTGGAATAGATGTTTCAAATATGACTTTGTCAGAAGCTAAAAATGCTGTTCAAACGGATTTGAAAAATCATGTTCTTGTTATTAAAGGTAGAAATAATGCAAAATATGAATTAAGAGGCGCGGATATTGATTTGAATGCTAATTATGAAAAACAAGTAGAAGATTGCTTTAAAAAGACACATGGATTATTTTCGTTTTATAAAATAATTTCAGGTGAAGATTTTGATGTAAATTTTGATGTTTCTTATAATAAAGAGGCCTTTAAAAATAATCTTTCTCAATCATTTTTAATAACAGGAGATAATTATACAATTACAGCACCAGTAGATGCACATGTGGAATATGATAAGGTTGCTAAAAGTGGTAAAATTATTAAAGAAAAACAAGGAAATCAATTAGATCAAGATAAGTTTTATAGTTATGTTGAAAAGTCTATTCAACAATTAAAGACAAAAGTCAATTTAGATAAGGCAAATGTTTATTTAAAACCAAAATATGTACAAACTGATAAAGAGGTACTAAATGAGCTAAGCCAGTATAATAATTACTTATGTCGTTGGGTTCGTTTTGATATGGGTGAAAAACACTATGAAACAATTTCCCCTAAAGAAATTAAAGATTGGATAGTTATTGGTGATGATGCTTCTGTTTCAATTGATCAAGAAAAAATGGCACAATGGGTTGAAAAATTCTGTTTGAAATACAAAACAGTAGGAAAAACAAGAAAATTCAAGTCACATACTGGTGAAGTATTAGAAGTATCTGGTGGAGATTATGGATGGCAAATTGATTATAGTCAAACTGTTGATCAAGTTTATAAAGCGTTGACAGAAAATAATACGCAAAGTGATGTAGATGCATATGTAAAAAATAAAAGTAATACAAACAAGAAAAAATTACTTAAGAAGTTAGAACCTATTTATAAAAATAAAGCTTACAAAATGAACTTTGAAAATCCAACAGAAGATTATAATACTCAAACATATAGTGAAGTAGATATTTCAGAGCAAATGGTTTATGTCTTCCAAAATGGACAAGTTGTTTATAGTGCAAAATGTGTAACAGGACTTCCAAGTGATGCAACACGTTCTACTAAAACAGGATGCTGGTATATAAAAGATAAAAAACTCGAATATACTTTAACAGGTGCGGATTATACAACACCAACTAAATATTGGGTTCGTATTACATGGACTGGAACAGGATATCATTATATGAATCGAAGTGATTGGGATAAATGGTCGCCTGAATTATATAAAACAAGAGGTTCCCATGGATGTGTTAATTTACAATTAGAAGATGTTAAAAATATTTACAATCTTGTTTCTATGAGAGACATGGTATTTATACATGATTAGAAACCATCGAAAGATGGTTTTTTAATTTGCAAATGAATTGCATATTTATTGACATAATAAAAGAGGAATGCTAGAATCTAGTAAAATGCAAATGAATTGCAAATTAGAGGTGGTAATATGCGTTATAAAACGAAAACTTTTCAATTGATTGAAAATTACTTGAAAACGTGTTGTGATAAATGCTTTCGAGCACATGATGTTTACGATTATATCGTAGCAAATGAAATGAAAGTAAATATCTCAACTGTTTATAGGAATTTAGAACAGTTTGTTGAAGCAGGACAATTAATTAAATATAAATCGGGGAATAATGATGTTTGGATGTATCGTCTCAATCAACAGTTTAGTCAATGTCATGAACATCTTCATTTACAATGTAAAGAATGTGGAAAAATTATTCATATAAAAAAAGAATCGATGGATTCTATCATCGCAATGCTAGAAAAAGATTATAAATTCTTTTTAGACTGTGATATTTCTACTATTGGTGGTTTATGCAAAACATGTAAGATGAAAAAGGAGTTAAAATGAACAAATTATTAAAATACACATTTATGTTATTATGCTGTTTTTTGCTGATGGGATGTTTACCTTTAGATAAAGAAACAGATAAAAAAAGTATTGTTTGTACAACGTATGCCCAATATAATTGGTTACAAGAAATTATTGGGGAGAATAATTCAACATTTGAACTTACTTTACTTATTAAAGATGGAGCTGATTTACATAGTTATCAGCCAACAATTCAAGATTTAGCAAAGGTATCATCTGCTGACTTATTTGTATATGTTGGTGGAGAATCCGAACAATGGGTAAGTGATGCGTTAAAAGAAGCAAAAAATAAAAATATGTTAGTTGTTGATATGATGGATGTTTTAAAAGAGAGAATCAAGGAAGAAGAACATGTGGAAGGAATGAAAGAAGATCACGACGAAAATGAAGATGAAAGTGAATATGATGAACATGTTTGGCTTTCACTTATTAATGCACATGAAGTGGTTCGCTATCTATCAAATGAAGTGCAAAAATTAGATGATGTCCACAAAAAAACATATGAAGAAAATACGATACGCTATTTAAATGATATTGATGATTTAAATCATCAATATGAACAAGTGGTAGAAAATGCCACTACTAAAACATTACTTTTTGCAGATCGTTTTCCATTTAGATATTTACTGGATGATTATGATCTTAATTATTATGCAGCTTTTCCTGGATGTTCTGCAGATGTCGAAGCAAGTTTTTATACGATTACTTTTCTAGCAAATAAAATAGATCAATTGGATTTAAAAAGTATTTTTGTTATTGATCAAACAAATTTAAAAATTGCACAAACAGTTAAAGATAATACAAAAAAGAAAAATCAAAAAATCATGTATTTAGATTCTTTACAGTCAGTTGATGATCAGAAAATCAAGGATGGTTATAGTTATTTAAAGGCAATGAAATATAATTTAAAAGTGCTTAAAAAGGCATTATAGAATAAGGAGATATTATGTCATATATAAAGGTAGAAGATTTATCATTGGGATATGATAGTGAAATTGTTTGTTCAAATATAAATTTTGAAATTAATAAAAATGACTATTTATGTATTATAGGAGAAAATGGGGCAGGGAAAAGTACCTTGATCAAGACAATTTTAGATTTAAAAGAAAAAAAAGCAGGTAAGATTTTATTTTCTGAAAATTTAAAAAAATCAGAAATAGGGTATCTTCCTCAACAAACAGTTGTTCAAAAAGATTTTCCAGCAACTGTCTATGAAGTTGTTTTATCAGGTATGTTGTCACAATTAAAATATCGCCCTTTTTATACAAAAAAAGAAAAAAAACATGCAAAACAAGAAATGGAAAAATTGGGAATTACGCATTTACAAAATAAAAGTTATCGCCAGTTATCTGGTGGACAACAACAACGTGTTTTATTAGCAAGAGCTTTATGTGCTTCAGATAAAATTATATTATTAGATGAACCAGTAACTGGTTTGGATCCTCAGGTTACACAAGAATTTTATGGCTTATTAAAATCATTAAATGAACAAGGAATGACTATTGTCATGGTTTCTCATGACTTATCTGTATTAAAATATGCAACACATGTTTTATATTTAAAGAAAAAAGTCCCCATTTTTATGGAAAAAGAAATGTTTATTGAAAGGTATGGAAAGGAGATTTATAATGACTAATTTTATTGCAACATTACAATATTATTTTTCTTATCCTTTTGTACAGTATGCTTTAATTGTTGGAGTTTTAATTGCTTTATGTTCTTCATTATTAGGAGTAACACTTGTTTTAAAACGTTTTTCATTTATTGGGGATGGTCTTTCACATGTTGCCTTTGGGGCAATGGCTGTGGCGACGGTTTTACAGTTTACATCACAAACTTTATTTATCATGATTGTTACAGTTATTGCAGCTATTTTTCTTTTAAGGACGGGGCAAAATACTAAAATAAAAGGAGATTCGGCTATTGCTATGCTATCTGTAGGGGCATTAGCTATCGGTTATTTAGTAATGAACATTTTTTCAACTTCAGCTAATGTTTCTGGAGATGTTTGTTCAACGCTTTTTGGGTCAACAACAATTTTAACTTTGACACATTTTGAAGTAGTCGTTTGTATTGTTATGTCATTGCTTGTTGTGTTGTTTTATGTTTTATTTTATAATCGAATCTTTGCAGTTACTTTTGATGAAGAATTTATGAAGGCAACGGGCAAAAAAGTAGAATTATATAATTTGATTATTGCTGTTTTAACAGCCGTAATTATTGTTCTTGCGATGAATTTAGTAGGTTCATTATTAATTACAGCTTTACTTATTTTTCCAGCTTTGTCAGCAATGAAAATAATGAATAGTTTTAAAGGAGTCGTTATTTATTCTGCAATTTTATCAGTTATTGGAGCATTTGTAGGAATTATATTATCAATATTGTTTTCAACTCCTGTTGGAGCAACTGTTGTTTTTATTAATATTATGATCTTTATTATTAATTGGATAATTTCAATATTTAAATAAGTGATTGAAAATCCTTTCTTTTCAAAAAGAAAGGATTTTGTTAAAATATACGAGGTGATTATAAATGGATGGAATATTATTAATAAATAAACCTGCAGGCTATACAAGCCATGATATTGTAGGAATAGTAAGAAAAAAATTACATACAAAAAAAGTAGGACATTGTGGAACATTAGATCCTGATGCAACGGGTGTACTTGTTGTATGTGTCAATAAAGCAACAAAAGCAATTCAATTTTTGATGAGCGATACAAAAGTATACAGGGCAACTTTATCACTAGGGAAAAGTACAGATACATATGATGCCAGTGGAAAAATATTAGAAGAAAAAGAAGTTGGACAAATATTAAAAGCACAAGTTATTGATGTTTTAAATTCATTTTTAGGAAAATCTAAGCAAAAACCGCCAATTTATTCAGCAATTAAAGTAAATGGTAAAAAGCTTTATGAGTATGCAAGAAATGGTGAAGAAGTAGAAATTAAAGAACGTGATATAGAGATTATGATGATTGAATTAATTGATTTTTCAAATAATGAGATTGTTTTCGATGTTAAATGTTCTAAAGGAACCTATATTCGTTCTTTATGTGTAGATATTGCTAAAAAACTAGGGTATCCAGGACATATGTCTCATCTAGAAAGAAGACAGGCAGGGCGCTTTTTAATTACTGATTGTATTACTTTAGAACAGTTAGAAAATGATGATTATTCTTTACATTCAATAGATGACGCTTTGTGTGGTTTTCCTCAATTAAAATTAGATGATCCAACGCCAGTTTATCATGGTAAACAAATTAAAAGTGATTTGACTGGTCAAGTAGCAATTTATGATAATCAGAATCATTTATTAGCCATTTACGAAAGTACGGGACAAGGCTATTTGAAAAATGTTAGAGGTCTATGGTGATGGAAATCATTCATTTGTCAGTTGATACTCCCATGCAAGTTCATGATTCTGTTTGTGCACTAGGCTTTTTTGATGGTGTTCATTTAGGACATCAACAACTTTTAAAAGAGGTTGAACATATTGCTAAAGAAAAGGGACTAAAAAAAGCAATAATGACATTTTCTGTACATCCTAAACAAATTTTAAAAAATAATGATTATCATTATTTGATGTCATTATCTGAAAAAATAAATATTTTAAAACAATGGCAATTTGACTATTTTTATATTATTGATTTTGATCAAACTGTTGCAAATTTAAAACCCAATACTTTTTTACAAAATTATATTATAAATCATCAAATAAAACACATTGTATGTGGTTTTGATTTTCATTTTGGAAAAAAAGGAATGGGCGATGTACATGTTTTACAAGAAAATAAATCATTTGATGTAACTGTCATAGAAGAGTACAGTGAGGATGCATTAAAAGTATCTTCATCGTACATAAAAAAGTTGTTAAATGAAGGAAATATTGAAAAAGCAAATCATTTATTGACACGATTTTATCGTGTCTCTGGACAAGTTATTTATGGTTTGCAAAATGGAAGAAAGATTAGTTTTCCTACGGCCAATATTGATTATGGACACTATGTTGTTTTAAAAAAAGGTGTTTATGGGGTCTATATAACTATTAAAGGAAAGCAATATAAAGGAATGGCTAATATTGGTTATAATCCTACAGTAGGGCTTATTGATAACTTATCTTTAGAAGTCAATATTTTTGATTTTGATCAAGATATTTATGGTGAAGATGTGGATGTGGATTTTGTGTTTAGGGTAAGAGATGAAAAGAAATTTAAATCTTTAAATCATTTAAAAGAACAATTACAAAAAGATAAAAAACATATTGATCAATTTCTGGATTAATATGTTTTTCTTTTGTCTAAAATATAAGAGGTGAAGAAAATTGCTTTATATTCATTTATTTCTAGCAAATTTAATATGGGGATTAAATGTGATTGTTACAAAATTAAATTATGATTCTTTTCATCCTCTTTTTTTAGCAATGCTAAAGATACTTTTTTCTGTATTAGCGTTGCTGTTTTATATTTATTATAAAAAAATTTCTTTTGAAAAAGTATCTATAAAAAAATTAATAGTGCAAACAAATTTAATTAATGTTATTAATTTTTTGTTGACATATTATGGTATGCAATATGTAGAAGGGACGATGACAGCAACGATTAATTGTTTAGCACCAGTTATGATGTTTATTGTATCTGTTTCTTTGTGCAAATGGAATTGGAAAATTCTGATCTCATTTATGATAAGTTTTTTAGGATTTTTAATAGCCATTCATTTTCGACTTTTTAATATAGGAAAGGGAATCTTTTTTTTAATAACGGCATTGTTTATTTACAATTTTGGTAATTATCGATTAAAAGATATTACACATAATCCATTCATTTATAACTTATATATGTTATTAATAGCTTTTTTTGAATTTATTGTTATTTTGTTGTTTCAAAAGAATGATTTATTTAAAACAGTAAACACTTTTTCTTTATGGTTATTTATTTTAACTTCTGGAATTGGATATGCCTATATTCAATGTGTTTATTTTTTATCAATTCATTCAATAGGTCCTTTAAAAACAAGTTTTTTTATGGCATTTAGTCCTGCTTTTACCTATTTTTTCTCTTTGATTTTATTAAAAGAAAAATTTGATTTTTTTGTTTTAATTGGATTTATAGTGATTTTTACAGCTTCGTTTTATTTTATCTCAAAGAAAGAAAATTAGATTTAGACAAGTATATGACTTCATGATATACTTATATTTAGAAATGTGATTAAAAGAGGTTGTTAACATGAAATATTTGAATGAAATTATAAATGTATTAGGAATGAAAACAATTATTATTATTTCGGTAAGTATTTTAGTTTTGATATTGGTTATTTTGACATATCGCTTGTTAAAATTAAAACATTATCGTAATGAAATTGTTGATTTAGAAAATAAAATGAATGCAATTAAATCCTTACCTATTCAATATCGACTAGGAAGGGTAAAAGGAATTGCTAAAAATATGCCAGAATTGCAAGAAAAATATGAAACTTATGATGCAAAATTTGCTGAATTAACAGATCTTCAAAATGATGAAATCATTCCGCTTGTTAATGATATTGATGAAGCACTTTATTATCGAAAATTACGAGGTGTTCAAAAAAAGATGAACTCTTTAGAGGAAAAAGTGATTCATTATGCAAAGGAATCAAAACAACTTTTAAAAGATATAGAAGTTATTACAGAAATTGAAAATATTCAAAGATTAGAAATTATCAAAGTTAAAGAAAAATATCGTGCTACAAATGATAACTATGCACAGATTCGTTTTAAAGTTGAAGACTACGTTCCTAAAGTACAAGATGTATTTCATGATATTGATGAACGCTTTGTTGAATTAGAAAATTATATGAATAATCAACAATTTGAAGAAGCTAAGACATATACAGAAGATATTTCAAAATATATCGATGCTTTAGATCAACAGTTAAGTGATTTACCTACATATATTTCTGTTGTTCGTCAATATTTACCAAAACGCTTAAATGAACTAAAGTCAATTATGCAAGATATGCAAGAAAAAGATTTTGCTGTTGAAAGAATGAATGCTACGATCCGTCTTTCTAAGATTGATAATGATTTACATGAGACAGAAAAAAATATAAAGAATTTAAAATTGGAAAACGTTGGACAAAATATAGAAGTCATGACGGATGAGTTAAATCTATTGTATTCTGATTTTGAAAAAGAAAAGAATGCATATGCACTCTACGAAGAAAAACGAAATGAATGTTATAAATTCGTTAATAAGATAGAAAGTGGACTTTTAGAGGCTAAAGAAAGTATTCATGAGTTAGAAAAAAACTATATTTTAGATGATTATACGATTACAATAGGAGATGATTATAATCAATTTCAATCAATTGTTGATGATTTAGCGGAAATTACAAAGATTATTGAAACTAAAGATTTTTCTTATATAGAAATGATTGATGATTTTTCAAGAATTGTTGAACAAAGTAAACCATATAATGATTCTTTGATTAAACATATTGAATTAGCAGAAACATTACGTATTCAAGAAAAGAGAGCTTTGGATGAGTTAGACAATATTAATATTGTTTTATTAGAAATTAAATCTGAAATTAGAAATAAACATTTACCAATGATTAGTGAATCTTATCAAGATTATATTGATGACTCTTATCAAAAAGCAGATTCCATCTTAAATTTTATTAGAAAAAGACCAATTGATTTAAAGAGTTTATCACTTCAAGTAGATGCTGCAAGAGATGTTATTTATAAATTGTATGATAATGTGCATAATTTGATTGTTACTGCTGAAATGGTAGAGGATGCAATTGTTTTTGGAAATAGATATCGTTCTTCATTTTTAGAAGTTAATACAGAGCTTACAAAAGCGGAATTACTTTATAGAAATGGGGAATATACTAAAGCATTATCAACAGCTGTTGATATTATTGAAAAAATAAAACCGGATTCTTATGAAATGTTGGTTAATAAAAAAAGTCCTAAGGCTGAATAGGACTTTTTTCATGAGGGTCATATGTTATCGAAAATTGAATAAAAATAAAATATGGAGGGAAATATGGTATATCTAGATTATGCTGCGACAACACCTTATAATAAGGATGTTTTAAAAACATATACACAATTGTTAGAAAAATATTTTTATAATGCTGATAGTATTTATAGCCAAGGAATTGAAGTGAATCGCTTATTAGAAAAATCGAGAGGTTTACTTGCTAAAATGTTAGATGTTGATGAAGAAGAAATGATTTTTACAAGTTGTGGAAGTGAAGCAAACAATATGGCTATTAAAGGAATTGCTTTTCAATATCAAAATAGAGGGAAACATATTATCACAACTTCGATAGAACATTCTTCAGTGTATGAAACATGTAAAGAATTAGAAGAAGTATTTGGATTTGAAGTAACTTATTTACCTGTTGATCATACGGGACATATTCAAATTGATGATTTAAAGAAAAGTATTCGAAATGATACGATTTTAGTGAGTGTCATGTGTATTAATAATGAAGTTGGATCTATTCAACCCATTGAGGAAATAAAAAATGTACTCCAAGATTATCCGCTTGTTAAGTTTCATGTTGATATGGTGCAAGCTTTAGGTAAGATAAAGATAGATTTAAAAGGTATCGACTGTGCATCGTTTTCTGCACATAAAATAAATGGTTTAAAGGGGAGCGGATTGCTTTTTAAAAGAAAATCTACTACTTTAGTACCACTTATTAATGGAGGACAGCAAGAGTTTGGTTTACGTGGAGGAACTAGTAATGCTTGTACGTATATTGTTCTTGCTAAAACTTTAAGATTAGCATTAGAAAATTTTGATCAAAAAGAAAAATATGTTTCGAAATTAAGTAAATATTTAATAAAAGAATTACAGACAATTCCAGATGTTATTATTAACACTGGAGGTAAAGTGTCAAGTCATATTGTTAATTTTTCATGTATTGGTTATAAACCAGAAGTTATTTTGCATGCTTTGGAGGAAAAAGATATTCTTATTTCTACAAGAAGTGCGTGTAGTTCTAAAACAAGTGATGTTTCCAGGGTGATGCAACAATTGCATTTGCCTGATGAAGTTGCAAAAAGTGCTTTGAGAGTAAGTATAAGTGATTTGACAAAAGAAGAAGAAATTGATAAATTTATTTATTGTTTGAAAGAAGTATTAGATTCAATAAAAAAACAGAGGTAAGATATGGAAGCAAATTATATTGTCGTTCGTTTTGGAGAACTTACAACAAAAGGTAAAAATAGAAAATTATTTACACAAAAATTATTAAAAAACACAAAAGAAATTCTTTTTGAATTTCCACAATTACAATATCAATTACAATATGATCGTTTATACATTTATCTAAATGGTGCAAATCATTTGTTAGTCAATGAAAAATTAAAAACAGTTTTTGGTATTCATTCTTTTTCAAATGCCTATAAATTTGAAAAAGATCTAGATGTTGTTAAAGATGCAATTGCTAAAATGATCAACGAAGATACAAAAACAACATTTAAAATCAACACAAAACGTAGTGATAAAACATTTCCTAAAAAGTCACAAGACATTAATAGAGAAATTGCAGGACATGTTTTTCATCATGTAGATAGACAGTTAAAAGTAGATGTTCATCATCCAGAAATGTTGGTTACAGTTGAGATTAGACATGACGCTATTTACGTTATGACAAATATTATCAAAGGTGCAGGTGGATATCCTGTTGGTATTGGTGGAAAGGCATTGTTAATGTTATCGGGTGGAATTGATTCTCCTGTAGCAGGATACTTAACTTTAAAACGTGGTGTCGATATTGAATGTGTTCACTTTGCAGCGCCACCATACACAAATGAATTTGCTAGAGAAAAAGTTTTTGATTTAGTTGATAAATTAAGACATTATACACATGGTCAAATTACAGTTCATGTTGTTAATTTTACAAAATTACAACTTGCAGTTTATGATCATTGTGATGAAAGTTATGCCATGACAGTTATGCGTAGAATGATGTATCGTATTGGAGAAAAACTTGCTATAAAAAATCATTGTTTAGCACTTGTTAACGGTGAAAGTATTGGACAAGTGGCTTCACAAACATTAGATAGTATGAATGTAATCAATCAAGTTATTTCAATTCCGGTATTAAGACCTGTGTTATGTCTTGATAAATTAGAAATTATTGATATTGCTCAAAAAATAGATACTTATGATATTTCTATTAGACCACATGAAGATTGTTGTACAATTTTCACACCTAAAGCACCTGCTACAAAACCAAAAAGTTATAAGGCTGAAGCTTTTGAAGTAACTTTTGATTATGAAACATATGTTAATGAATGTGTAGAAAATGTTGAAACAATTGTTGTTGATGCAAATTATAAAAATGATGAAGATATTTTTTAAAAAAAGCGTATAGTTTTTTATTCCTGATGCAAAATAAAAGTGTCAGGAGGTGACACAACATGGCACAAAGTAATAATAGCAATAGATTAGTTGTACCAGGAGCTCAAAATGCGATCGACCAAATGAAATATGAAATTGCAAATGAATTTGGTGTTAATTTAGGTCCTGATACAACTGCTAGAGCGAATGGCTCTGTTGGTGGAGAAATTACTAAAAGATTAGTTAAAATGGGACAAGAACAAATGTCTCGTTCTTCATATAATAACAAATAGTAATATGGGAATAGTTTTCTTAATAAAAGAGGACTATTCTTTTTTTATGAGTGTTGAAAGAGCTTACATTTTTTTGATAATTTCACTAGAAATATTGTTTTTGTGTACTAAATTATGTACAATATAGTTATATTGCTAGGAGGTAAATTATGGTAAAAGTAATGGCGGTAAACGCAGGAAGTTCCTCTTTAAAATTCCAATTGATTAATATGCCAAGTGAAGAAGTTATCACTTCGGGATTAGTTGAAAGAATTGGACAAGAAGTTGGAAATTTTGTAATTAAAGTAAATGGAGAAAAAATACAAACACAAACACCAATTCCTGATCATCAAGTGGCAGTTGACTTATTATTAAATGCTCTTGTTGATCATCATATTGTTGAAAGTTTGGAAGAAATAGATGCAGTGGGACATCGTGTTGTACATGGAGGAGAAGATTTTGATGATTCTGTAGTCGTTGACGAAGAAGCAGTAAAAAAAGTTGCAGATTTAGCAGAGTTAGCTCCTTTACATAATCCAGCAAATATCATTGGTTATAAAGCATTTAAAGAAGCTTTGCCTGATCATGTAGGACATGTTTTTGTTTTTGATACGGCATTCCATCAAACATTAGATAAAGAAAGATATTTATATCCTTTACCACTTGAATATTATACAGATTTAAAAGTAAGAAAATATGGAGCACATGGGACAAGTCATAAATATGTTTCTCAACAAGCTATTGAAATGTTAGGAAATCCTAAAGAATCAAGAATTATCGTTTGTCATTTAGGAAATGGAGCAAGTGTTTCAGCTGTTCAAGATGGTAAATGTATTGATACATCTATGGGATTTACACCACTTGCAGGTGTAATGATGGGAACACGTTCTGGAGATGTTGATCCTTCAGTTATGCCTTATTTATGTAAAAAATTAAATAAAACAGCAGATGAAGTTTTAGAAATCTATAATAAAAAATCTGGAATGTTAGGAATTTCAGGCATTTCTTCTGATTCTAGAGATATTGAAAATGCCTTATTTAATGAAGGAAATGAACGTGCTTTATTAACTGGTTTATTATATGCACGTATTGTTTCAAAATATATTGGACAATATTACGCTGAATTAGGTGGTTGTGACGCTATTTGCTTTACAGCGGGAGTTGGTGAAAACGCTGCTTATTTAAGACGTTTAATTATTGACAATGTCTCAAGAGCATTTGGTGTTTTCTTAGATGAAGAGCTCAACAGCATTAGAAGTGATGAAAATCGTGTGATTTCACATCAGTATTCTCAAATTAAAGTGATGGTCATTCCAACAAATGAAGAAGTCATGATTGCAAGAGATACAGTTCGTTTGTTAGATTTATAAACCTGTGCAAACAGGTTTTTTCTTTGTCTAAGGTATGTTATTATAAAATAGGGTGAAAATTATGATAGAAAAGATTTTAAATAAAATAGAAGAATATGAATGTATTTGTTTATATCGTCATGTTAATCCGGATTATGATGCTTTTGGGAGTCAATTTGGAATGTATGATTTAATTCAAAATACTTTTGAAAATAAAGAAGTCTATTTTGCAGGTGATTTTTCTTCTGATTTAGTGGCTAAATATCAATTTAATGGAGAAATCAATGAACCGAATTTTGAAAAACCAACTTTAGGAATTGTTTTAGATACAGCTAATCAAGAAAGAATTGATGGTGATATTAGTTTATGTAAAGAAATTATAAAAATTGATCACCATATTGTTGTTGATTCTTATGGAAATTTAAATTTAGAAGATAGTACAGCTTCTTCATGTAGTCAAATAGTGGCTTTGTTTTTAAAAAATAAACGTGTAAAACTTTCAAGCTTTGGAGCTGCAGCTCTTTATATGGGAATTATAGGGGATACAAATAGATTTATGTATTCAGCTACTGATGAGCGTACTTTTGAAGCGGCAATGTATTTATATAATTATGATTTTGATATGCAAGCACTTTATGAAAGAATGTATATGAAGCATGTGAAAGATTTAAAAGTGAATGCTTTTATCCTAAATCATTATATTGAAGATGAGGGTGTTGCTTACTATGTTTTAAAAGATGAAGATTTAAAACATTTAAATATTTCAAGAGAAAGAGGCTCTGATTTTGTTAATTTATTAAGTTCAGTTGATGAATATAAAGTATGGTTAGCTATAACAGAAAATACAAAAGATCATAATTGGCGTGTTTCAATGAGATCGAGACATATTCCTGTTAATGAAATTGCGAATAAATATCGAGGTGGCGGACATGCGTTTGCTTCAGGGGCAACACTTTTATCTTTAGATGAATTATCTTTATTATTAAATGATATCAAGGAGAGAATAGATGAATAATTTTATACAAAGTATCATTGATGAAATAAAAAGACATTTTTCTTCATCTAAAATACAAACAACTAAAAAATGGAGCTATTTAATTCCATTGATTGTCGTTTGTCTTTTAGGTACTATAGGAGAGTATGTTTTATTACTACCAATTCATTATCAATCTCAAACATTTATTTTCCATTTGATTTTTTTAATTGTTATCTTTGTTATTTTACATGCGATATTATTAGGTACATTTGATAAAACATCTAAATATTTAATGTTTGTAGTCGTTGCCTTATTTGTTTATATAGGTGTTGGTTCGGTATATAGTTTGCCTATTTTTCATGCAAAAACATATCAAAATCAATTACAATTAAATAAAAAAGCTGATTTTTATAAAGATAATGAGACGATTTCTTATCAATCAATTCCTGTTGTAGATCGTGAAAGTGCTATTAAACTAGGTGATCGAAAAATGGGACAAATGATAGATTATGTTTCACAGTTTGAAGTAGATGAATCTTATGAACAAATTAATTATCAAGATACTCCTTATCGAGTTACACCATTAGAATATAGTGATTTAATTAAATGGATAACAAATCGAAAAGAAGGCTTACCAGCTTATGTTAAAGTGAATATGGTAAGTCAAGAGTCTGAAGTTGTTGAATTGAAAGAAGGCATGAAATATTCAAAATCTGAACATTTTGGTAGAAATATTAATCGTCATTTAAGGATGAATTATCCTACGAAAATGTTTGAAGAATTAGCTTTTGAAATTAACGATGAAGGTATTCCTTATTGGATTGCTCCTGTATTTGAATATAAAATAGGTCCTTTTGGTGGAAAAGATATTGTAGGAGCAGTTTTAGTAAATGCTGTTGATGGTAAGCATAAATATTATGATATTAAAGATATTCCTAATTGGGTAGATCGTGTTTATCCAGCAGATTTAATTATTCAACAGTTAGAAAATTATGGAAAATATACACATGGTTATATTAATTCTGTTTTCTCACAAAAAGGTGTGTTACAATCAACAGATGGATATAATTATATTGTTATTGATGATGATGTTTATTTGTACACAGGTCTTACAAGTGTTTCTAAAGATGCAAGTAATGTTGGATTTGCATTAATTAATTTACGTACAAAAGAAGGCAAATATTATCATATTTCTGGAGCAGAAGAATATTCGGCAATGTCTTCGGCAGAAGGAAAGGTACAAAACTTAAAATATAAAGCAACATTTCCAATTTTAGTCAATGCAGGAGGAGAGCCTACTTATTTCCTTTCTTTAAAAGATAGTAGTAATCTTGTGAAGATGTATGCTTTTGTCAGTGTTAAAAATTATCAAATTGTAGCAACAGGAAGTAGTGTATCTGAGGCTGAAAAAGCTTATTATGAGGTTTTATCTCAAAATGGTAAAAGTCATGAAGAATTTGAAGAAAATACTTTAACTGGCAAAATTTCTTCAATTAATAGTGCTGTTAAAGAAGGCAATAGTGTCTATTATTTTAAACTAGAGGGTGATGATCATATTTATATTGCGGATCTGTCCCTTTCTAATTCGTTACCGCTTGTACAAGCTGGCGATGAAGTTGAAATTCAATTTATTTCGAATGAACATCAAAGTGTGGTTATTAGTCAATTTAAAGCTAAATAATTTAAAATAGGAATACGAGTTATTCCTATTTTTTGTAATTTTATGAA
>OLOK01000176.1_pt1 | contig 58796 bp, 88 predicted proteins | sample 1672591 | NCBI WGS metagenome assembly OLOK01 (sample SAMEA3136703, study PRJEB25190) | human gut metagenome | biome: human gut; feature: human-associated habitat; material: faeces | place: Austria | collected 2013 | reverse complement strand
TTATTGCCATCCAAACCCGGAACCACTGACAATTTATTGCCAATTAAACCCGGAACAGTGGCAATTTTTTAAATAACTTTCTAAAAATCCATCTATTTCTCCATCCATTACAGATTGTACATTTCCTACTTCGTAATTTGTCCTATGGTCTTTTACCATTGTGTATGGACAAAATACATATGACCTTATTTGGCTTCCCCATGCATTTTCCATTTGTATACCTTTAAGATCTTCTATTTTTTCTTTTTGCTCTTTTTCTTTTAGTTCAAATAATTTAGACTTTAACATTTTCATTGCTGTTTCTCTATTTTGTATTTGTGATCTTTCTGATTGACAGCTTACTACTATATTTGTTGGTATGTGTGTTATTCTTACTGCAGATGAAGTTTTGTTTATGTGTTGCCCTCCTGCTCCGTGATGCTCTGTATGTATCTACCCTTAAATCATCTGGATTTATTTGTATTTCTATATCATCTGTAATTTCTGGTAATACTTCTACTGATGCAAATGATGTATGTCTTCTTCCTCCACTATCAAATGGTGATATTCTTACTAATCTATGCACTCCTTTTTCACATTTCATATATCCATACGCATATTCTCCTATTATTTCAAATGTAACGCTTTTTAGTCCAGCCTCTTCACCTTCTAAATAATCAAGCTCTTTTATTTCATAATTACTTTTATTTGCCCATCTTGTATACATCCTATATAGCATTTCTGCCCAATCTTGTGATTCTGTTCCTCCTGCTCCTGGATGTATTGTTATTATTGCATTGTTTAAATCATACTTTCCAGATAACATTGTTTTTATTTCTAATTTTTCTACTTCTTTTTCTAAATTTTTTGTGTTTTTTAAAATCTCTGTTTTTATTTCGCCATCAAAATCTTCTTTCATTAATTGTGTGAGTTCTATTAAATTTTGAGTTTCGTCCTCTAATTTTTTTACAGTATCACATATTTTTTTTATGCTCTTTATTTTTCCTAACACTTTTGTAGAATTTTCATTTTTCCAAAACTCCTCTTTTAATGTTTCCTCTTCTAATTTTTTTAATTCATTTTTTTGTTTACCTATGTCAAAGAGATTCACTCAAATCTTTTATTTTATCTTTTAGGTTATTTATTGTTTTTAAATTTTCTTCTAATTCAACCATTTTCTCACTCTCCTTGGTATATAATACAACATTTAATATAAAAAAACAATATTAAATTTAAAAGGAAGGGAATTTCCCCTTCCTTTTTTTAAGTGAACTTATAAAAGGTCTTATCTCCTTTGCTTTTGTAGCTTTCGCTATCTTTTGCAAATATAAGCATTATAGTAAATGCTGCAAATGCAAAGATTAAAGACAATCCCTCACAAATGATGCCTAAGGTCTTTTTCATTAACCTCACTCCTTTAAGTTAAAATTGGTTATGTTCACCATATATTTATTATATCATATTTAGTTTTATATTTCTACTTGTTTTCTAAAACAAATTTAAGTGTTCTGCTAATATTTTAACTCCTAACAATACTAATATTATTCCACCAAGAAGTTCTGCTTTATTTTCATATTTATCACCAAATCTATTTCCTATTTTCGTTCCAATTACAGATAAAATAAAAGTAATAATTCCTATTAAACTAATTGCAAGAACCAAATTTACATTAAAAAATGCAAATGTTATTCCAACTGCTAATGCATCAATACTTGTTGCTATTGAAAGGATAAGCATTGTTTTAACACTCACATCATCATTATAATTTTTGGTTTCTTTACTAAATGATTCTTTTACCATTTTTATTCCTATAATACTTAATAAAATAAATGCTATCCAATGATCAATATTTGTAACTACACCTTCAAATGTTGTTCCAAGAAAATATCCAAGCAAAAGCATCCATTCCAAGTCCTATGCTTAGTATTATTAATTCTATTAATCCAATTTTTCTACACTCCCTAATTTGCTTTTTAATTCTTCTATTGCTTTTTTTCTTGCACTTATTTCGTTTTTTTCTTTATTTGTTAATTCTGCAAGAGTTTTTCCATTTTCCAACTCAAATATTTCATCAAATCCAAATCCATTATCTCCTCTTACCCCCTGTGCAACATAGCCATCTAAAATTCCTAATGTACATACCGCTTCTTTACCATTTGATAAAGCAATTGCAGTAATAAATTTAATTTTTCTATTTTCTTTAGGAATATTTTTTAATTTATCAATTATTGCTAAATTTCTTTGTCTATCAGTCCCATTAAGCCATCTTTTTGTTTTTACTCCCGGAAATCCATTTAAGCACTCTATCTCTATTCCAGAATCATCTGCAATACACCACTTTCCATTAAGTGCTTTTGATATTTCCATTGCCTTTTTTATTGCATTTTCTCTAAATGTTTCTTTGTCTTCTTCAACTTCTATATTTATTCCAATATCTTTCATTGGAATTATTTTATATTCATCTAAGATTTCCTGTGCTTCTTTTATTTTTCCTTTATTTCCAGAAGCAATTACTATTTCTTTTTTCATCTTATTTCTTCCTTTTTTATGTAAATAATTTTTATATGATTAAAGTTTTGTTACTTTGTAAAATCCTCTTTTCCATATTCGAATTTTTCTATTTCCTTTAGTATAAATCCCATTACCGTAATAGATAATGTTAAAATAATCAAACTTATATTAAGTGCTATTACACTTCCACTCATTCCTGCAAATAATAAAATTGAATAACTTATCATTCTTCCAAAATTCAAAATTACTTCCCTTATTGAGAAAAACTCTGATTATGTTACTCCATGTTTATAAGAATATTTAATTACTGATTGCTTAAATTTGATATCTTGTGTTATACTATTCATGAGAAATACCTCCAATAAAAAGTTTTTGTGGTTAAAAACATTTTATCATATTTTTGGTATTTCTCATTTTTCATTTTTTTTACTGTGACATATCTATTGTAAACCTATACTCATGATTGTTTCAAATTTCACCATATCTTTTTTATTAAAATAAAATCGAAATCCTTTCATCTTTTCTGTTTCATTATTAAATATTATTTCTTTATTTAAATTTACAAGAATGTATGTAGATTTAAAAATAAATGCTCCACTTTCAACTTTAGTATAATCAACTATATCCTCAGCAATATCAACTGTCCATACACCAACATTATTGTCTGCAATAATTCTTTTATTAGTTAAAGTAATTTTTGAATTTGAACTTCCAAGTAATCTACCTGTTTCAGTTCCAAAACAAGTAGGTTTTGCAGTAAAAATCACTTTTTCCCCATCTTGTAATTTTATATTAAATTTGTTCTCTACTTCTGGTAAAGTATTAAGATACGTTATATTCATATTTCCTCCTTATTATTTATTTTTTTCAAAATTAAAATTTTTATCTAAATTTAATTTATATTTTTCTATTGTATGTTTTAATATTTCATTATTATCTATCATTCTAGTTAAACACTCCATATTTAATCTTTTATTTATCTTTTTAACAGTATTAATCCCAAATTATTTTTGTTCTACCTATATTTTTTTCTGGTGCAAAGTAGAATTTTACAAAATCCCCCTCTTTTAAATTATGCTCTTCTTGTTCTGATTTTGTTATTGATACATCTGCAATTGTAATTGTATTATATTCACCATTTTGTATTACCTTATTAAACCATAATAAGCTTATGTCTAATTTATTTCCCTTATCATTTATTTTAGCTACCATTGCTTTTTGTACCCATGCATTTTTTTCAACAAAATTTACTTCTGTTGACATTAATATATTTTTTTGTTCCTCTGTTAATTTTGAAACCATCTCGTCACATTCTTTTTTTCTTTTAAGTCCTAATATAATAACTATTACAACAAAAATCATTACGATACCAAAAACTATAAAATTCATTTTTAATTCCTCCTAATATTTTTTAATATATTATATATTTTTTATTTACTAATAATTTAACAATCTATTTACAACTAATTATCTTTCTTCTTCAATAGATTGTGGTTCAGGTAATTCTTTTATTTTCTTTCTAAAGAAGAATTTACCAAATTTACTTTCTCTAACATAATCACAAAACTGCAATGTTTTAGCCAACATACTTTGTAATTTGCTATTTTTTTGCTTTAATTCATTATTATCATTTTTCAATTCTGTGTTTTCTTGATTTAGTTGTTCTACTTGTTCTGACAACGTTGAATTTTTTTTAGATAAATTTTTATTTTCTTTTTCCTTATTTCTAGCTGTTTTGTATGTTTCATAATATTTTTTCAAAATTGGATTTTGTGGTCTTAAACAAAATCCTTGCTCATACATTTTGCTAAAAATTTCACTTTCAAAATCAAATTCTGGATTTTCTAGAACTTCTGGATTACTTAATTTTTCACATACTTCAAAAAAACTAGTATAAGCATTTGTATATTTATTTTCTAACTCTGGTTGCTTTTCTTCAGCATCATTCATTCTTTTTATATCTCCGTTTGATACCGCACTACGATATCCATACCATTCTATATTTAATTTTGCTTTATTAATTTCACTTGAATTTTTTTGCTTTTTATTATAAATTTTACTTAATAATTCCACATCATTTATTGAAAACTCAATATTAGGAAACTCTTTTTCTAATGCTGATAAACGACTATCTATAATCTCTTTTTCTTCATAACTAGATTCTGCACCAATTTTTACAAAATCAGCAGGATGCCTATTTATTTCTTTACAATAATAATCTCTATTAGACTCCATAGCTCCATTATAGCTCTCTATTAACATTATTATCTGACCATATTTACTCTTATCCATAATATATCAACTCCTATCATTTTTAAAGTACAGACTGTCTATTATAATCTGTAATTCCACTTCCTAATTTTTCATATAATTCTTTAACTTTCAATTCTTTATTTTTTACTGCCTCTATTTCTTTATTAGTAACACCCACAAACTCAACAAACTCTACTTTTCCATTTGGTGTATTTAATGTCTGAAACTTATCATCAGGAACAGTTATAAAACCTGTTATATTAGATTTTTGTTTTGCATCAATTCCTACAGTTTGTCCTGTATATAAATATTCAAATGGATTAAATATTTCACCTTTATTAAATGTAATTCTTGCTATAGTTTGTAAAATTCCACATATACATTTAATTTCTTGCTCTTCATCTTCATCATTGTCTTTTTTTAGCTTAAAAGTAAATTCCATTCCATAACCACTATATTCTGTGTCATCAGTTTCTTTTTCGTATAACTCTGATAATCCATAAGTTACAAAATGCCAATAATTTCCTCCATCATATATACTAATTCCATCCAATGGATCATTTCCTCCAAATTTCCAACTTATGAGTGTTCCATAATGTTTTGGATTTTCTTGGTTTGGATAAATTCTATTACATTCATTTGTTATTGCATCCCATCCACTTGAACTTAATTCTTCTTTTTCTTTCAATTTATTTCCCTCCTTGCATTTTTTTCTTTTTATCAAAATAATTAATAATATAATTGTTAATTATAATCTAAGTATCTAATGAAATGTCGTACCAATCTTGTATTTCTCTTATAATCCATTCTAATCCTCTTCGTCTTTCAATAACAACACTTGAATTTAAGTTTCCAATTGATGTTTCAGGTTTTATCCTTTTTTCAACACAAGCCCAGTGATATCTATAATATAAATCTAACATATCAAGAATTTCATTAACTTCCCTTAATTTACATTTACTTTTAAAATCCTCATATGAATTACTTTCATTAAACAATTTAATAGCATAATTACAATCACATATATTGCTTGCATCAGATATATCTTCTACTAATCCTAATGCCCAAACTAGTGACCAATATGTTTCATATTCCCAATCAATATCAATTGCATCTTGCATTTCATATGTGCCATCTATTAATTTCTTTTCTTTTTTATTTAAACAATCAGATACATTAAATTTTTCTAATAGTTTTGAAATAATTTTAACTGATTCATCGTATTGACCATTATTAATATCACAGGCAAGTTGTATTACTAGAAAACTTGCTAGTGCTCTTTTACAAATTTCGTCCAAACTTTTTATTTTTACTTCATTGCTTGATTCTATACAAGGCAATTCTTCGTAACAAGCAATGTTTTGTTTTTTTATTTTTGAGTTTGAATTCGCTCTTCTAATTATTTTTTCTGACTGCGAATCTTCGATTTTTACTTCTTTTTGAACTTTTGATTGTTCTGTTTTTATTTTATTAAATAAACTCATATTTCTAATTCCTTTCATCTAATTTTTAATTTTTTCTTATCTACACTTTTTGGCTTAATAATTTAATCACTTATATAAACAATAATTATTGACCAATTTGTAGTAAAACTTGATGGTGAACTGCTCCATTTCCTTTTTTTATATATTTTATATCTTCTCCACCGCCTAAAACTAAGGCTGGAGTAAAGAAAAATATATCTTCATAATCGAGCTTTCCTAACTTTTCTACTGCCTGTTTGTATAAATCTTCTCTTAGCACATTTTTTATTATATTTTTATCTAAAATATAATTTTCAAAAAATTCCTGATAAGAATAAGTACAAACTTCAATTTTTTTATAGTGAATATTTAATAATGATATAAATTGTTGTTAATACAATACATATTATTTTATATTTTTTCCTCACAATCTTTTAAATTATTACTATTTTAAATTTGCAAAATTGAATTAGCATAGCTTACTTATAACATTCCTTACGACCCATCACCACACAACATTCAACGTTGCTTGTAAAAGGAAACATATCAACAGGTTGAATTTTAGAAACCTCATATACATCCTCAAACTTTACCAAATCTCTTACTAAAGTTGCTGGATTGCAGCTAATATACACAAGTCTATCAGGTTTAATTTTTAAAATATTATCAATAGAATATACATCCAATCCTCTTCTTGGAGGATCAACCATCACAACATCAGGAATAATCTTTTTATTATTAATTAAATCATCCAAAATAACCTCTGTATCACCGCAAATAAAATTTGCATTATCAATATTGTTTAATTTGGCGTTTTCATTTGCATCGCAAACAGCTTGTTCTACAATCTCAACACCATACACTTTTTTTGCATACTTAGACATAAAAAGAGAAATAGTTCCTATACCACAATATAAATCAAATACTATATCGTTTTTATTAATTTTGGCTTGCTTAACTCCTATATTATAAAGTTTTTCTGCTTGAACTGGGTTTACTTGATAAAAAGAAAGAGGAGAAATTTTAAAAATAAACTCGCCTAATTTATCATAAATATAGCCATCACCGTATAAATTAATGTTTTCATTTCCTAAAATAACATTTGTATTTTTCATATTTACATTTTTAACTATGGTTTTTACACATGGGAATTTATTTGTAATAAATTTTACCAATCCTTCCTCATTTGGAAACTTTTTCCCATTAATTACCAAAATGCACATAATTTCATTTGTTTTAAACCCAATTTTTATTACAATATGCCTCAATAGCCCTTTGTTAGTTTTTTCATCATAAATACTATTTTTATTTTCTACCCAATAATTTAAAATTTCTTTTGCAATTTTTTCAGACTGTGGATGTTGAATAAAGCACTTTTCAATTGGTATTATTTCATGTGTTCTATTTGCAAATACCCCTATTTGTGGTTTACCATATTTGTCAAGTCCTACTGGATATTGTGCTTTGTTTCTGTAATGATATGGATTGTCCATACCAATTGTTTCTTCTACTCTTATTTTGTTTTTTAAAGTTTTATTAACTAAACTTTGAACTGCATTTTGCTTCATTTTAAGTGTCTCTTCATATTTTATATGTCTTAAATTACATCCTCCACATCTTTTAAATGTCGCACAATCTGCTTGTACTCTATTTTCAGATTTTTCTATTATTTCTATTATTTTTCCAAAAGCATGTGAAGTTAGTACCTTCACTATTAATATTTTTATTTTTTCACCTTTTATAGCACCAGGAATAAATATTGTAAAATTATTAATTTTAGCAATACCTTCTCCTTCAAAACCATTATCAATTACATCTACTATATATTCATCATTTTTCTTAATTTCAATTTTTTCCATATTTTCCTCTTCATATTTTTTATATATTATATACAATAATTTATTTATTTTCAAGCTTGCTTTTGACTTTTTATGTTAATTGCATTATAATTAAATTATTAATATTATTGAAAGGAGGAATCACTATGGTTTTGCGGTTAGCTGAACCTGAAGATTTCGAATTGTTCTGCAGTTTATATAACAATTTGGAAAACGAAATGTTATATAGCAATGAACAAAACGAAGTTTGTTTAGATAATGAATTTAATTTTGATGATGAGACTTTAAATGAGTATTCTCCAACATTTAATTCTAAAGATGAATTTTTGGCAATTTTAAATTCAAATGCTGAATTTATCTATTTTGTTGAAGATGATAATAATGTTGTAGGTGTTGTTTATTTTTATATAATAAAAAAATCTACGGCCAAAGTTGTCTCTATTTGTCTTAAAGATAATTCATATATCAAACAAGTCTTCGAGCTTTTGGTAAACTTAAAAGGCATTAAGGAATTTCATATATCTCCTACATCTCCTGCAATATGTAGTTTACTAGAAAAAATGCCAGGAGTAGAAAAAGCCTTTAAATTTTACTACAAAGCAAAAAAAATACCAAGATAATATCTTGGTATTTTTTATTAAAAGCTTTTATTTACATATTTTTCAATTATATTGTCATTAATTTGGGCATTAACATCTAATATAACAGCATATATTAAATAATATTCCCATAAAATTAGTTCCTCTTCTGTTTTATCTTTTATTAATGAATAATCCTTTAAATAATTTTTTAAAGCATATGCCTTATTTATCAGGATTTTTCCTTTAATGGTTCTTCTATAATTTTTATTAAAGTAAATAATTTGCTCTATTATAATATATAAAGAAATTATATAAAAAACAATAATAAATCCAATAATAAATGCTGTTAATAAATTTAAAAAACATGCTTTCCTTACAATACTGTATTCTAATTTATCAGCTCTTGCATATTTATATATATAAGAACCATCATCATTCATATAAACACTATAATCTTTTTTATTTTCTACTTCTTCAAAAAGTTTTTGTTTATCTTCTTTAATTTTTAACTCAATATAAACATGACCATCATTTTCTGGCCAAATATGATAATTTTTGAAAGTATATTCATCTAGCTGAATACTAGATATAGAAACTAAAATTGGAATTACTATAGCTATTATTATTTTTAATATTCTAAATAGTTTTCCACCCTTATTTTTTACTATATATTTTCTATTTAAAGTTTCTTTTTCAATAACTTTTTTATATTCATTTTTATCAAAACTATTAAATCTTATCATTTTTAAAATAAGTTTTTCACTTTCAAGTAAATCAGTTTCATCTTTATTTGTATATATATATCTTTCATTTTCCTGTTTTATATACCCTGCTAATTTTAACTTTAAAATAGTTGCTGATATACTTTTTTTCATATCAACCTCAAATGTTGAAGTAAACATTATTATACTTGGTGATATTTTATCAAGGTCGTCTCTATAATATAAGTATTCTTCTTTTTTCTTTATTATCGCATTTTTTCTTATTCTAATTGATTTAAACAGCATTTTCAAAAAGTGTGCTAATACAATCCACATAAATGGTGTAAATGCAAAAATAATTCCAGAATATAATATATATCTTCCAGTATAAATCATATATTCTTTTGAATACTGTTCCTCAAACTTAAATGGTTCAAGATTTATTTCAAAACAAAATACAATATATATTATGCAAATTAATATTAATAATATATTTAGCATTATTTGGTGTTTCTTTTTTGTGGTAACTAAATTTGATTTGTTAATTATTAATATTATTAATGGTATTATAAAAATTCCAATTATTAGTGGCATTTTACCTTTCTCCTTTTTATTAATAAAATTTTATTAAACGATTTTTTAGTTTATTAAAATTATATCATACTTATAATAAAATACAATATTTGAAGAAAAAAACCGCTTCATTTTTGAAACGGCATTAAAGTAAAAAAAAGAAACCTCTTTCGAGGAAAAGAAATATTTTTCTTTTTATGTAGGATATTAACCTACACTAACAGTCAGCACAGCAGGATTGACAACGCCATCTCCTTCATAGTCATATTCCTTATTGTGCCATTTGCGAAGCTCTTCACCGTGTTTCCAGACCTGAGATAAAACATTGACTGCACAACCGTACATAAAACCAGTAACTCCATCGATGTCAGCAGCATGGGATGCTTTATCGGCAATTTTTGCAACCGTAACACCTTCGTGTTTAGCCATGAGGTACTGCATGAACTTTGCCCAGTATTCTGCATAGCGAACTACACATGCGCTGTAGCCGTTCTTAGAGTTAACCTCAACAAAATTGTCCCAGACTTTGCGTGCTTCTTCATCTTTGAACTGAAGTTCTTCGGTCTGCATAGAATGCTTAACCAGTTCTTCAACGTTCTGACGGCGGTATCCAACCTTCAATGCTTTTGCCCTTTCTGCACGGTATTCAGGAGTTTTCATGTACTCCTCGCGTTCCTTTTCGTACTTAATGCGATTTTCCTCCATTTTTTCGTTCCAAAGCTGGACGATTTTTTCAGGAGTAGCATTCTTTGCCGTTACCGAGACATATGCTCCGTTAAACTCAAACTCAATAGCTTTCAAGCCATTAAAGTTGGAGCCTTCTTCGAAACAACCAGCAACATTCTTGGCAAAAGAATGGATAGTGCAACCGCAAATAGGGTCAATAACCATAATGCCGTTGTTGAGAGACTTTACGCTAAAAGCCTCGCCGTCGTCAAACCGAAAACAAAGAGAACCGTCGCAAGAAAAAACATCTTTAAAACTAACCTGTGTTGCCATAATAATTTCCTCCTTAATTATTGTTGTTTTTTGAAATATGGCTAGCTGACTAATAAAATAAGTCTGCATACCTATATTATACAACAATTTTACATAATTTGCAAATGTATTATGAAAATGATTGATTAAGCCTTTTACAATATCAAATATAATTATTTCTTTTTCAAACTTTTCTTATTTTCTTTTTCTAATTGTTTCAAACTTTTTTTAGGTGTTGGTAAGTCTTCTGGCATAGTACCACCATTTTTTGCAATTACTTCTCTTATATTTTTTCCAATATTATAATGTGTCTTATTTGCTTCTTTTTCGCTACAAATATTATCTTTTTTTAATCTTGATTCAGTCTGTGTGATGCGAAAAAGATTTGCTGCAAGTTCTTCACTTCCCATATTATCTAAAATATCTTCTCTATATCTTAATCCTTTTCTTTTAGCAATGTCATCAGCAGTTTCTCCATTATATAAGCCTTTATAACCTGAATTATGAAATTTATCAAAATTTTTTACGCCTGCATTTTTAGCAGTTTGATTAAGTGAGTAATTTCCTTTTCTAGTTAAATTCCTTTGATAAAATCTTTTTTCATCTTCTGTTAATTCGCTATATTCTTTTTCGCTAATCTCTTGTTTTCTAGTTTGTACTGCAAAATAAGTTTGTGCAAGAGCAATAACCTTTTTTCTAGAATCTCCATTTTGTGCTATTAAGTAGCAAGCATAACGAGTTAATTGATAATCTTGTTGCTCTCTTTGTGCTTCAGAACCTATTTGTACCATTTTGCCGACGTCGGCAAAATGGTCAAACACTGATATATCACTATTTTTGCAGGACTCCATAGCTTTAGAAATAACTTTTTTAAAATTACTCCATTTACTATAATTGAGGCAATTCATTAGTTCTCTAGCATACCAAAATTCAATTCCATTTTCATCAATGTGTTTTATATCTTCAAAAGTTTTATTATTATAATTTTCATTTTTTTCTGGTTTATTCATTGAAAATCATCTCCATTTCTCAATATGTCTTATTTTATTATAGTTTTCTATAAATTACAAGATATTTTGCGAAAATTTGTTTTATTTTTATAAAATATTCTACCTTGCTTTGTTTCTGTTTTTTGTATTCTTTTTCTGTTCTTTCTCAAATTGTTCTTTTTCTTGTTCTATTTGCTCATGTAATTGAACTTGCCTAATTTTATTTACTCTTTGCATTATATTATTGCAAATTCTTATTTCTTCTGTAATTGGAGTAATTTGCTTTGATATCTCTACAATTTCATTTTCTATTATTTGTTTTTCTTCATCTGTTTTAACTCTTTTATGCTTCTTCCAAAGATTTTCTCGTTTGCTCTTTAATGGATTAGCTTTTTCATAAGCTAACTTTTCAAATTCTAATAAGTCTTGACTTGTATTTATATTATACCTTGCTAAAAATCTTGCTTGATTAGGAAATTCATCCATTTGCTTTATCTCTGATATTAATTCAGGTGTCATTCTTGTCATTTTCAATTTTAAGGTATTTTCTGTATTGATACCAAATAATTTCTCATATTGATATATAAGATAGCCAATAGAGCCTTTATTTTTATAATGTTTTTCTTTTTGTTTATTGTAATTTTCATAAGTTCTAGTAATTAGCACCATAGGATTAGAAGAATAGGGGTATAGGGGCTGTGTTTCTAATATTCTTTTGTAAATATTTTCTTTTGAGTATTTGCTTCCAAATTGCCTTTCAATCCTTGTGTTTCTTTTATATGAATCATGCCTTATAGATAGAGAATTATTTTTATCTGTAATTATATAACCTAAATCTTGAAGTATTTTTATAAATTCATTATAATCTTTTGCATTTGCTATTGCATAATCAATAGAATCTTTCATAAGTTCCTTATATAAACTGCTAGTAGCATACTTATTGTATTTCTCTTCTTGTGATAATACATTTAGTCCATATTCTTCACAAAGTCTATCTGATGTTTTTCTCATAATTGCATAATCTTTTTTCGTATTACAAAATCGTCTACCATCTAAAAAGGAAACAGAGTTTAGCACAAAGTGGTTATGCAAATTATCTGTATTCAAATGTGTTGTAACTACTACTTGAAATTTATCTTCCCATAGTTCTTCAGCAAGTTTCATACCAATCTCATGTGCTTGCTCTGGTGTTATTTCTCCTTTTACAAAAGATTGTACTGCATGAAAGCATTGTATTCCATCTGTTTTGAAAAATTGCTTTTTTACATTTATCATTTCTTGATATGATGTATCAGGCATACAATTTATACCTGATACATATAATCTTTCTTCTGTCTTTTCTCCGATTTATTGCATAGTCTATTGTAATATCTAGTCTGTCTTTTACTTTCCATATTTTTGTTACTGCCATATTTTATTACCACCCACTAACATTTTTGATTTCTGTGGTATAAGATAAACCTCTTCTAATGATAATATAAAGTTTTGTATTTGATTATATAATGTTGCATATTTATTTTCATTCACATAGCCTTTATACTGATTATAAACTCTTGACATTTGATTTAGGTTTGTTGCCATGCCACGAAGTTGTGATAATGTTTCATAAAATTTTTCGCCTGGTTTTTCTTTTAGCTGATAATCTAAAATTATTTTTCTAAAGAATTCTGATTTATTTAATCCCGATTTTCTTACTTTCTCATTTAGTATTCTATTTTCTTCTTCGTTCAAAAAGATATTTATTTTTATATTTCTATTTCTTATAACTTTTCATCTCGCTTTCTGTTTTTGTATTAGGGTTTGGGACTTGTCCCATTCTTACTTGTATTTGTGGCGTGAGTACAAATACGTTGCTTGCTAAATCAATATTTTTAGAATGTACTCACACTTCATATTTGCTAATTATTCGTGATTTACCGAAAATCAGTTATAAATTAAGATAAATTTTTATACATAAATCAACTCGTTATATATAATTTCTTCTGCAATACTTTTAATAGAGTCCATTGCTGATACCCAAGCTAATTGATTTTTTTGTTTCAATTCTTCTGTTATATCTTCTTTTTTTACTAACTCATTTATCATAAAACCTAATCTTTTTTCGGCTATTTCTTGTACTTCTTTTAGATGTTTATTAAGTGTTCCTTTTGTAGACATTATCATATATTCTGCTTTTTTATTTGTTTTTAGATAGTTTAATCTTGCTCTACCATACTTATTTAATTCTAGTTTTTCTTTTTCTAATACTAGATTTGGCATATAATAATCGCCTTGTTTTATATATTCAATTCCATATCTATTTTGTTTTATCTCTTTATTTTCCATTTAATTTTACCTCCATAATTTTATTTTTAACTAACTTTTTCTCGTTCTTTTACACGAATTTCGCCTATAATATGATTATCTTTTTGAATAGGAAAGCTCTTGTCATTAGCAATTAATTCTACGAGTTTGAATAATCTTTCTCCTTTTTCATTTTTGTATTGCATCCTATAATATTTCTTTTGGTAACCCTTTTTAGGTGCGTCTGGTCTATCTAATTCATAGTATGAAACCTCATAATAATCGCTTAATCTGTTCATATATTCTTGTAGTTCTTTCTTATCCATTTGTACTGTTGTAGTAATTGTAGATTCTTCTTTTCCTATGGTGCAAGGAGATGCAAAATCAAACATTCCATATTCTAAAATTTTACAAATTTGCTCAATAAAACTACTTCTAAATTTTATATTTACTAATTCATAGGAGCCTTTTTCGTTTTTATCAATCGTAATATTTTCTATGAATTTTGAAATAAATTCTTGTTTTTCTTCTTTTGTTTTATTACTCCATTGAAGCATTAACATATTATAAAATTCATTAGAACGAATTAATTTTTCTTTTTCTACATCTCTATCATCCATTATTTGCTGTGGGGAAAAGGTCTGCTTATTTAAGTCTATTGCTTGAATTCTTTTTTCTTCTAACAGATTTAATTTTTCTTTAATTACTCTATATTCTTCAGAGAAATCATTTACTTCTACAATTCCTTTTATATATGCTTCTTTAATTCTATCCTTTTGTTTTTTCAAATTTGCAATTTCTTTATCTAGTTTTGCTGTATCTCGTTCTTTTTTATCTGCTAAAACAGGGAAGAAATATTGCTTTACTGTCATATCATATTCTATTAAATTCATAATTAAATCTATTGTTACATCTTCAATTAAATCTTCTCTTAAATATAGCTTACAGTCTGTGCAATGATAATACATATATTTCTTCTTTTTTCCACCTGCTCCTTTGCAAGTCATTAGCTTACCACATTTAGGACAAATCAACTTTTGCATAAAGATATAAACTCTATCTCTGCAAAATGCTCTTTGTTTTTTTTCTTTTTGGGCTTGTACCTCATCAAACATGGCTCTTGAAATAATTGGCTCTACAACATCTCTATAAATAACTGGCTCTTTTCCTTGTTCTTTGCCAACTCTTTTAAACCTTTCATAATCTCCCATATAGATTTTATTGTTTATCATTTTCTCTATGGTGGAATCTTTCCAATTTGCTTTAGTAGATGTTGGTACTCGTTCTTCATTTAGAATATTTGCTATTGTTTGATAGCTTTTGCCTTCAAGATACATATTAAATATTCTAATTACCAAATCTTTTGTAGTTTCATCAATTATCATTTTTTTGCCTTCTCTTTTGTAGCCGAGTGGACACCTATTAGGGATATGACCAGATTTTATTGCACCTGTTAAGCCAAATTTTGTTCTTTCACTAACTATCTCAATTTCTAATTGTGATAATACTGTTAGCATACGCACAAAGAATCTTCCGTTAGCAGTCGAGGTATTTACATCATCTCTATCGCAAACGAGGTAGCAATTGTGCTTTTCTAGGTCTGATATTAGCACTTCTAAATCTCTTACAGACCTTGTAACTCTATCTAGCTTGTAGGCTACAATATAATTGATTTTTCCTGCTCTCATGTCTGTTAGCATTTGCTGAAAAGCTGGTCTGTGTTCCATATCTTTTGCACTAATTCCTGCATCTTTGTAAACCTTGAATATCTCATATTCCTTATACTTACAAAGTTGTTTTAGTTTTTCTTCCTGTTCTCCTAAACTAAATCCGTTCTCTTGCTTGATCTTCTGTACTTACACGAATATAAATTCCTGCCTTTTTTGTTTCTCCATTCATTTTTATAAATACTCCTCCTTCCAAATTATGAATAGAAAGGCAACTAAAAAAGTGCCACATAGCATAGGTTTGGCTATTAGCACTTTAGAGTTTTATATTTATTATTAACTATCTCTTTAATTCTTTTAAAAAACACAAATAAACCAATATAGTATAATTTTTTTAAACTCTAAAATGTTTTGCCGTTTTCTCCTATGATATGTATTCTTGTAACTTGGACATTGGATACTTTGTCCTTAAATCTGTTACGTAGAAGTAATCATGTTTGTTAAAGAATAACAATAATTTGTTATTTATGATTACTCTATGGGGCTCTACATACGCTAAATTCGTATGTTCAATTATTCTTAAACACCCAGTTATAATTTCGGGTTGTTGTTTAATGGAGTTTATACGACACGCCCACTTGATTTTAGAGTGTAATTCATCACTCATATTGATTTGTTTTTTGATTATGTTTAACATAATATCACAAAAACCTCCTTTTTTCAATAGTTTAAGTCAAAAAAATTCCAACTCCTAAGAGTTGGAATAAGATTTTTGTGTTCATCAAAATTTTTATAGCCTTAAAATTAAGTTATATCAAGGCTTTCAAAAAGTTCGACGAAAATTGCTTGTGGTGCCAACGACGTAGATATTTACAACTCGTTAGCTCTCTTGACGATTGATACAAATATCAATCAATTTATTATCTTTACTTTAACATAAAGTTTACAATTTTGCAAGTATATTTTTTAAATTGACCATATAACGAAAAAATTAATCAGAAATATTACAAAAATATTAAATTTTTATGACAAATATGTTTTTGTTGTCATATTTATTGTAAAAAGTAAAATATCGTGATATAAATTACATAAAAGTATGCAATAAATAAGTAGTGTTTTAAAGCAAAGGAGAAATAGATATGGGTAGATATGCTTATCATGGACAAGAGGTCTTAAAAAGAGATGGTAAATTAGTTGGATTTAATGCAGGATATGGATTTTATTCTGAACACGAACATGGATATACAGGTGAAGAACAGATGAAATCTAAAAAGATTATAGATAAAAATAAAAATCATCCGTTTAATGGAGAAATTGTTGAAAATCCCCAAGCTATTAATTTAATGGAATTTAGCGATGGGAGTGTTTGGCTAACAAACGATGGTTGGAATTATGCTAGTTTGATGAGAAAAACAGAAGAAGAAAGACACGAAATTATGGATAGATATATCAATAATGATGATAGAAAACGTAATGAAGAATTTATGTCAAAACTTGGTGCTAATATGGACTCTCCTGAAGTGGTTGCTTTATGGTATGCTGGTTTTAATGGTGGAGGAAATTTTGATTTAATATCTACAAATGAACAAAGTAGCGAATTGATAAAAACATTATATGCTGAAATGCAAAAAGGAAATGTTGCAATTTCAAGTGATTATAGCTTTATGTTTAAAGATAGAGGGTTGTCATTTGTATTATTAGACCAATTAACTCAAGAAGACCTTATGAATAAACAATTAGTAGATCATCGTGATGAAATGGCAAGACAATTTCAAAAAGAATATAGAGAATACTTACAACAAGAAGGATTAGATGAAAGTGTTTGTATTGGTAAGGGTGGTAAATACCCAGCAGAATTTTGGAATGTTCAAATAAGTGATTTGGAAACTAATATTAAACGGAGAAATAGTACCTAAATTTTATTTAGAAATTCTTGATACTTCTAAAGGAAGAGAAAACTTAGATGCACTTTGTATGCATAAACTATGTCGCTTAACAGGTGATGAAATTAAAGCTTTAGTACCAGTTATTCAATCACCAGAATATGCAGAATATGCTAAAGGGCATAGTCAAGAAGATGTTGAAACATATTTAGTAGAAGAATTAGCATTGTATAGAGAAAGACAAACTATTGAAGATTTACGATATTTGGCTGACAAAGAAGCTTTAGAAAAAATTGCATCAGAACAAAGAACAGAAACAGTAGAGAAAAGTTCTTCATCTTTAAAAGATAAAATAGGAAAATGGTTACACCCTGATAGAGAAAAAGACAAAGATAAATCAGAAGAAAAAGGAGAATAGTATGGAAAATATAGAATATTCAAATGCACTTTATCAAATAAATGAAATATTAAAATATATGATACCAAACTTGAAAGCTAGAATACCAAAAAAAGTTATTAGTTATTTTGAAAATAATAAATCACAAGAATATAATTGGGCTATTGATAAATCATTACCATTAGAAAAACAAGACCTATTACCAACTACAAAAGAACTTTTAACAGTATTATATAGAGATTTTATATGTGATGATATAGAAAGAGTCAAATTAGAAAAGACATTGAGCAATAATGAATTAAAATATCAAGAAGAATTAAGAAAAAAATATAACCCTGACGATATATTTAGAAATAGACAAAAAGCTAATGAATACATTGAAACACAGACACAAAGCACTGAAATAGCTCCTTATAAAGAGTCCTTTTTTAGGAAAATTATTAGTAAGATTAAATTATTTTTTCACAAGTAAATAACCATCAAAGCGAATGAGGATTTTACCCTCATTCGTTTTTTAACAATCTTTAAATAAAAATTAATTCACTAAAAACAATTTCTTCTGCTTGTGCTTTAATAGAGTTCATTGTGCCAACCCAGTAAAGCATATCTGTATTTTTCATATCTTCTGTCAAATTGCTTTTAACCTTTAATTCACTAGCAATCTGTTGCACTCTATTATCTGCTGTTTCTTGTATTTCTTTTAAATGTGTATTTAATGTTCCGTCCATTAGCATTATAGTATAATCAGCTTTTTTGTGTTCTTTCAATTACTTTAATCTCATTCTTCCATATTTACTTTGTCATAGCAAATTCTTTTGTGAAAATGGCTCATAATACTATGCCAAAAGCCTTTGAATTTCTGTAATTCTTGTTTTAGTTTTTCTTTTTCGGTTTGTAACTTGCCTATAATTTTTCTTTAGTAGATAGTTCCTTTTTTAAATTGCCGATTTCATTAACATTGATGTCTTGATTTCTACCTTTTTGCTTTTTGTAGTTACTGGAACACCTACAATGTGCATATGGGGAGATGTTTCGTCAAAATGTATTGTAGCATTTGCTATCTTAAAATCTGGTACAATTTTAATTAATTCAATTACTTGTTCATTATATACATCAACCATTTTAAACTTATATCTCTCATATTTATCATTCCAAAAATCCATATCTCCAAGTTCTATTATAATTTCACAAGCTATATCATTTTGGGATTCACATATTTTTGTAAAGTACTTATCTATTTTTCTATCATTTCTAGTTTGATTATTGTTATATTCAATTCTAGCTTGTTCAAATTCTTCTAAATATACTTGTTTTACATCATTTACAATATCATTTGTTCCATATATCGTTCTAATTAGTTCTGTTTGATTATCATAATCTCTTAATAAGTTATGCTTGTTTACATCTGATAAATCTTTTGCATTTTGAATTGCATTATTAGCTAGAGAAGTTGTGCCAGATACATTTTCCTTTGCAACTTTCTTTGCTAATTTACTTTTGTTTTTATCACTACCCAAGTGAAAAGAATATGCTAATTCTTGCTCCATAAAATACCTCCTTTGAAATTTCCTAGTAGCTATGGACTTTGGCTTTGCCATAAGTCCTAACCCCCTATGAGTTTTGACATTCTATCAAAACTCGGGGGCTCTGCGAGGCAATAAATTTTATCTCACAGAGCTAAAATTTATTAAATTAACTCGCTACAAAATTTATATTTGCTAATCACAAATACGAATTTGTTCTCGTTAATTTGTTGTTGCAACATAGTAGATTATTTTTGTATAGTTGCAACAATTATTTTGCTTTTTCTTCGCAGAATTTTACTGGCTTAACACCTACTGAAATAGCAATAGGCTCTTTTGTATATATTACACTATCATTACTCTCATCTGGAATATAGTCAAATGCAGTATCTATTTCAGCTTTTAATCTTTCAAACTCTGGTCTATAATTACCAGTTTTTGCACTTATTCCAGCATCCTGGTAATAATCTACTATCTCATAACCTTTAAATTTACAAAAAGTTCTAATCGTTCCTTTTGTTCTGGAAGACTAAAGCCGTTCCCTTGCTTGATCCTCTGTTGAAACTCTCATATACAATCCACATTTTTTCTTTTCTTCGTTCAATTTTCAAACCTCCTAACAAAAAAGAGACATCAAAGTACACAAGTACCGTTGACATCTCTTATATGTAAGATTAGTTCTCTCTAATTTTCTAATGCTACCATTGATAAAAGTAGGAGTAACTTTAGAAAATTCACATATAAATTCCAATCGCTGTTTTAGACATTACTCAAATTCTAGTTTTTGCTTAATTATCTTCACTTCAGACACCATCCTTTCCTTCTGGATGGCAATTTTACAATAAAAAAATACCATCCTTTTTCAGAATGATATTTGCATCTATCTGTTCTATTAGTTCGAACAGATACGTCATTGGTGCCTTAGCAAAGGACGTATGCGAAAAATACATTGCATAAAAGCACTCTATTATCCGTTTCAAAATTAGTTATAGCAATAGTTTCAAAGATGTGTATACCCATATCGGTGTTTTTTTGTCTATTACTATATTTTTAATTTAACATAAAATTTTGTATTTGGCAATACCTTTTGATTAATAAATTAGATTAAAATCATTATCACCTTATCATTAGTTATTCAAGTCTAATGTTAATATTAGCCATCTAACTATTGACATTAATAAGTCAACAGTTTGTTTGTCTATTTCTAGTAATTTTTCTCTCATTTCTTTTCCAGGATGTACAAAATTTCTAAAATTTTTCATACCATCAATGAACTTTTTAGGTGCATTATGAATTAATTTTTCGGATGTACACACTTCTAACATTTCTGATATATCCATTTCTTCAATTTTTTTGTTTTTGCTCTTAGAACCCACATTATATTTTGAAATGCTATTCAACTCAAGTATATATAGTAATAACAGTTCAATTATTGTACCACTCATTAAAACAACAGTTTTTGATTGATCCGATAAATAATTATAAACTACTTCATTATAATCTCTAATAAATATATCCTTTACCTTTTGATTATTTATTTCTGACAATTTTTGCTGTGTTTCTATATAATCTAATTTCTTTAAGTTTTCTATTGTAAAATTATTAAGATTATCCGTAAAATTTGATACTAATATATTTTCTTTTTCTAATTGCTTTATTCTATCGTAAATTGCTGTATTTATTTTATATACATTAGAGTTTGTATTATAATTATGATTTTTATTTTTAAAGATATAATTCTTATCAAGAAACATATTTAAAAGTTCTTGTGACTTTGCCTCACTACATTTTAACAAACTTGGCAATCTTTTATATGAACAGATAACATTATTATTTTCATCACAATCTAAATAAAATAGTTTTAGTTCATTTATAACCCATATATTTTCTTTTTCAAATAAAACTAGTGCTTCTAAAAATTTGTCTTCTTCTTTTTTCATTTCTTCAATAAAATTATTGCATCTATCAATATTATTTGTATATATTTTATCGTGACAAATATTTTCAGCTTTTTCATATAATTCTAATGCTCTTTCTAAATTGCCTTCTTTTTCATATATTACACCTAAATTATTTATAGTTGCATCGCTATTTGGATGTTTATCCATATATTCTTCATAAAATTTTTTTGCTTCTTTATCCTTTTTTAATTCTTTATACGAATATGCTAGTTCAAATCCAAATTTTAAGTAATCTAATTGTTTAAAATCAATACTTTCTGTTATTCTAACTATTACATCATATCTCTTTCTCTTAAACAATTCTTCTATAATCGTTTCTATTAACCTTTGGTATATATTTTGATTAAAACGATATATTTTTATATTATTGCATATATAATCAACTACATAATCCAGTTCTAATTCTTTAAAATCACAAAACTCAATTGTATATTTTTCTTTATTTCCACAACTTTCTATTGTCTTAATAAAAGTAATAAAATACTTTTTGTTATCACTCAATTTTTCATATATATCTAATAAGAATAGATATAATTCAGAATTTTCTGTACTTTTAATTTCTTCTTTTAAGTCCTTTTCGATTGCTCTTAACTCAGCTTTCTTTATATTATCTTCTTCCCAATATAGATAATGTAATGATTTTATTAATCTTAGTTTTCTCTGTTCTTCATCATTTTCAAATTTTAGAATTAATTTATCTATAATGTCAAATAAAATTTTACTTATTGTAAAGCAAGAAGATGTATAATCTGAAAAATTGATTAATTCTAAAAAATCTTCTGGATATTTAGATCTATAATTAACTTGACCTAGTAATTCTTTCGCTTTTGACATATTTTCTTTTGAAACTATATCAATTTCTACTAATCTTAATATTATCCCTTTAATAGTATTATCATCTGTAATTATTAATGAGCTAATCTCATTCAAATCTATTTTTTTGTCACTTAGATAGGCTGATAAAATCCTTATTACTCCAATATCTTCTAAATTAAACTCTCCATTATCTATATCTGTTTTTTTATCTTTAAAAATATTATTTGATTTTGAAAACTCACCTCTTTCAAAATAATAACTTATCATTTCCATAATGCTTGGAACATTCAAAATTCCCTTTTTTTCTAATTCTTTATAATGTTGCTCTTTCTCATCGTTCTCTAAATAAAATAGCAATTGATTATTTAACATTTTACTATCAGGATAATTTCTTAGACCTTCTCTAACAATTTTTAGTTTTTCTAAATTTCCACTTGTATACTTAGCATTAAATGAGTATATATAAGGAGGTTTAAAATCTGTATTCATAAGTTCTTTAAAGACCTTTTTTGCATTTTCTCTTTTTTTAAATTGCTCCCCATAACATATTCCCAATTGATATTTCGTTTCAAGATTTCTATTTTCACTATATTCATTTTTTAATTCTTTTTCTAGTTCTTCATACTCTTTGTTATTTAGCATTTTATAAAACTTTTCTTTTTCCATCTATGACACCTTTATTAACTATTTTAAGAAATATATATTATTTTAAGTCAGTTAAGCACTATATAATCATTCTTTTATTTCTTATCTTCAAATTCTTCTTTTTGTTTTTCTATTTCTCTTGCTAATTCTTCTTCTGTTGGTAAATATAATTGATATTTTGATGCAAATAAATTTTTATTATCATTAAGAACAGAATATTTTACTATTGTATCTTTTTTATCTGAACATAGTATTATTCCTATTGTTGGATTATCATCTATTGTTTTTACCTCATTATCATAATATCTAACATAAAAATCCATTTGTCCAATATCTTGATGAGTTAGCTTGTCTAATTTTAAATCAATTAAAACAAAACACTTTAACACATAGTTATAAAACACCAAATCTATATAGAAGTTATCTCCATCTACATCAATTCTTCTTTGCCTTGCTACAAAAGAAAAACCTCGCCCAAGTTCTAGTAAAAATTCTGATATATGTTGAAGTAAATTAGCCTCTAAATCCTTTTCTAAAAATCTTCTATCCTTTATGTCTAAAAACTCCAAAACATAAGGGTCTTTTATAAAATCTTGTATTTTTTCTTTTTTCTCCAAAAGATTTATCTCATTTTTCACTTCTTCTTTATGTTCTTCACTTGTTGACAAAAGCCTTTCATAATAAAAACTATTTATTTGTCTTTCTAACTGTCTAACACTCCAATTTGATTTTATTGTTTCTTCTAAATAAAAGTTTCTTTTATTTTCATCATCAATATTCATTATTAGACGATTATGGCTCCAACTTAATTGGTTACACAGTGTGTAACCATCTTTGTAAGTTAAGTAAAATTTTTTCATTAATTTTAAATTAGGTACACTATAACCTTCTCCAAATTCTCGTGTTAACTTTTCTGAAAAAGATTTTAATATTTTATTCTGAGAAGCCTCTAAATGATATTCTTCAATCAATTCATTAATCGTAGAACCTATGGAATAGTATAATTCTACCATTTCATAATTTATATTTTTAATAACATTTTGTTTTGTCTTTAAAATCAATGAATTTATCCTATTATAGTAACTTCCAAATACTGCATCTTGTTTTACTATATCACTCATCTATTCACTCTCCTTTATCATTTACATATTTTCAATTTGCTCTTTTAATAATTCTAGTGCGGACATTTCCATTAATCCATCTAAGTCCCCATTTTCTGCCCATTCAAAATATTCAAATTCAGTCCCTTCATCTTTTTCAGAACAAGTATATTTTACAAAATAATCACCATTTAATCTTTTTAATGTAAATGTCTTTGGTGGATTAAATTCAATCATTTTGTATTTATTCCATTCTTTACCATTTATTCCAATATTTCTTAATTGTGTTCCTAATTTAACTGGTCTTTCTTCTGGAATTTCTTCCTTAATTGAAGTAATCCACTTTGGAACATTATTTGACTCTAATGAATAATCAAATACCTCTTTTATAGGTTTGTTGATAAATATTGTTAATTTATTTTCTCTCATTTTTCAATCCTCCTTAAATGTAATTTACTATATCTTCAAATGTATCATATCCACTTTCACTATTTATGTGTCCTGCATTTGGTATTAAAACTTGTTCTGTTGCAATTTTATCTGCAAATTCCTTTTCTACTTCATATTTTACATATGGATCATTATTTGAGTAGAAACATATTATTTCATTTGAATATTGTTTCACATCTTCTAAGTTGTTAAAATACATTGTTTTATTTACTGTATCATATTCATCGTTTATTCCTAAATAGTTGTTAAATCCACATACAAATATTAGTTTTCTTACTTTCACTTTATTATCTACTAAAAATTTGCTAACAAATACTGGTGCAATACTATGTGCTATTATTGTTGTATTTTCATTGATTAATCCTAAATCTAAATAATATTTAAGCAATTTACTCCAATTTTCATAATTTTGATAACCTACTCCTATTGGAAATTGTGGTACATATACTTGTTTTCCATCTGATGATATAAAATCTTGTAACCAACTAAACCAATTTCCAAATGGGCTTCCAAAACTTCCATGTATTATAAAATAATTTCCCATTTACTTTTCCTCCAATTAATATCTTGTTATTTTCTATCTCTTAAATATTTCTTTACTGTTTCAGTTACTTCACTGTGCACTTTTCCATTGCTGACAACTGCTCCATTTATGCTTTCATCATATCTTTGTTCATTTCCAAATAAATCTGTAACTGTTCCACCTGCTTCTTCGACAATAACCTTAACTGCTGCAATATCACAATTCTTATGTTTTGTACCTGGAAAAATAGCAAGAGTGAAATCTCCAGAAGCAACACACATACAAGCTCTTATAATACTTCCTAATCCTATAATATATGTTTTATTTCCTAATTCTTGTAGTACATTAGATATATTATAATCTGCTCCAACCCATAAATCATAATGACATACTGTTTTCATATCATCTAGTTCATAATTATTGACAGTTATTTTTTCTCCACTTTTATATGCTCCTTTTCCTTTTATAGCAGTATATAAACTATCAGTAAATGGATCAAAAACTACTCCAACTTTTGATTCTCCTTTAATAACTAATGCTAATGAAAATACTGCTACTGGAATATGTCTAGCATACATTGCTGTTCCATCGACTGGATCACATACCCATACATAATCACTTTTACCAAATTGCTCTTCCTCTCCATCTACTGAGTGAGAAGGATAACTTTCTTTAACTCGTTTTATTAAGTATGAATTTATTTCTGTGTCTGCCAGTGTTACAATAGTCTTATCTCCTTTATAACTTGCACCATTATTCTGTTTAAAATATTTCATCATTACTTTTCCAGCATATTTTGCTATATCTTTTGCAAAGTCTAAATATTCTTCTAATGTTTCCATGTTAATTTTCCTCCATTTTCATTGCGTTACCTATAACTTTTTATTCAACTTCAATACTCTCATCATTATCTAATATTTCATATTCTACTTCATATTTTTCAAACATTTCTTTTATAAAGTTAAAATCTGGTGGAAATGCTGGATTATCCATATGAATTGGAATTGTTAGTACTGCTCCTACTTCTTTTGCATATAAAGATGCTTCAAATGCTGACATTGTTAATCCATGTCCTGTTACAGGAATGCACAAAATATCTGCTTTATAGTCATTTTTAAAACAAATAGTATCACTTGTTGTATATAATCTATTGCTTTCATCATCTATAATATATCCTATATTTTCATGTACCTCTTTTGCACCTTTTAATAATGGTTGATACCCATGTATTGCATGCACTACTTCTATTTTTATATCATCTAATTCTATAATATCATTTTCTTTAATAATACTTATTTTTAAACTTTTATTTGCTTCTGCAACTTCTTTTGTAGAATATATTATTATATTTTTATTTAGTTTTTCTAATATCTCTGTATTACAATGATCTGGATGTTTATGTGTTATTAAAATAATATCTACATTATTCCAAATATCAAAATATTCTTCTTTATATTTTAAGTTTCCTGGATCTATTAAAATTTTCTTTCCTTTTGTTTCAATTAACAAACATGATTGTGGAAATTTTGTAATTTTCATAATTTATAAAACCTCTCTTTAACTTTTATTCTTTCTCTATATTTATAACACAATTTTCAATATTTTCATAGCTTTTTATTGATATTTCCATATAAATAGTTAAAGGCTGTTATCTTTATTATAACAACCTTTATTTTTCTATCTTGCGTCTCTATCTTTTTTCTTTGTTTTAGTAATCTCTTCTTGTCCATTTTTCATTTGCAGCTCGATTTTTATTACTTCTTTAACCTTTGGTGTATCTTCTAAAATATAATTTGCTGTTTTCAGATTTTTTCTGTGCTTATTTAGCATTGTAGTACATTCATTTCGCTTTTCTTTGTATTCTTCTATTAATTTATCATCTGTGCAATTTCTTAGCTTATTTCTGTATTTTTGCCTTAAATTAGTAACATTATCAATGTCTTTTTCAGTTTGTGAAATATAGCTTTTTACATCTTCTGTTGTTTTTAGTTTTTCGCTTACAATAAGTCTAATCTCATTAGAATATCGTTCCATCTTCCTTATTTCTTGTTTAATTTCTGGAGATAGTGGTTGATAGTTTTCTCGTTTTGGTAGTAATCCTAACAAATGAAATAGTAATAAAAACATTACATCAATTCCACTCATTTTACTAATATCTTTAAATTTGCCTTTATATTTATAAACTTTATATTTTTGTTTTTTCTTTTTAGGGTGTATAAATTCCATATATCTATTTTGATAATAATATGGATTGTGTTCAATTTTGTTCGCAATATTCTTGGGCAAATACTGTTCTCCTAAATGATACATCCTTATTGCTTTTTTATCATTTACTGAACGAATTGTAGGATACTTTCTGTTGTAATCATCATTGATAATATAACCTTTTTTGAGCATTATTTTTTTAAATTGCCCATAATTGATACACATTTCCATTACTTCATCAATAGTTTTTCTTATTACATTATACTTTGTTGGCTCTCCTCGTTTTTCTGCAAAATATATGCTTCTAGGTGTTCTTCCTGTTGGCTTTTCAATAACTGTTAGTCCATATTCTTTGCATAGATCATCTGATAACTCTCTGAAATGATAATATGCTACTTTGTTACAGTTAAACTTTTTTCCTGTAAACATATTAACTGAATTTACTATAAAATGGTTAGGATATGTGCCAGTATCAAGGTGTGTTGCAACTACTACTTGATATTCACTCCACATTTCTTCAGCAAGTTCTACTCCAATTTTGTGTGCTAATTCTGCTGTTACTTCTCCTGTTTTAAAACTTTGATATGCATGATACGCAACATTTCCTGTGGTTTTATCAAATCTATTTTGAACTAGTATCATTTCTTCATAAGCTGTTTCGGCTTTACAATTCACTCCAGTTACATACATAGTTTTTTCGTTTTTATCAACAGTTTTCTCATCATTTTCTGCATATTTTAATACTTGTTTTAAGTCTGCAAATGTTGTTTTCTCTGGATTTTTTGCATAGCTTATTACTCGTGATATGCTATCTTTAATTGCCCATATTTTCGTTGTTACCATCAACATCATCTCCGTCTTTTATAATTATAAATGTCTAAAAAATCACTTTGCATTTTTGTTATTTTTTCTTTTATTTCTTCATTACTCATATAAGGAAATTCATTTTTTAGTTCAACAATTCCATTGTAAACTTTACGAAGTTCTTCATCTGGTATTGAATAAATTTCTTTTTGTAAGCCTGACTTTCTTAAATAAGATGATAAGTTTAAGTTGCTCTTTTTAGCATTTCTTTGTAACTTTTTCTTTTCATTTTCACTTACTCTAACATTAATTCCTATTGTTCTATTTCTCATAATTTTTCACTTCCTTTTTGATAAATTTTCGCTCTATTTTTTGTAAAAACTTCCTTAAAAATTTTTAATTTCTTATCTAATTTTAAATCTATTTTTCTAATTTTTTCGTTTCATAAGGTAGGGGTTATAGGGGATAAAAATCCCCTTTCAGCGTAAGCTGTCGGTTTTGTGGCAATACAAAACCTATGCTCGCTACACTTATAGACATTAAATATGGCAATACATTTGCATATTTGCTCCTACTTGTAATTTTTTATACATATATTAGTTCATTTAGTACAATTTCTTCTGCCGTATTTCTAAAATTATTCATCATACTAACCCAATAAAGTTGAGCTGTATTTTTCATTTCTTCTGTTAAATTATTTTGTTGTTTTAATTGCTCTATTATAATGTCAATTCTATCTTGTGCTGTTTCTTGAATCTCTTTTAAATGTTTATTCAAAGTTCCATTCACAAACATTATTGTATATTCTGCTTTTCTGTTTTCTTTTAAAAATTTTAATCTCATTCTTCCATATTTGTTTAACACAATTTTTTCTTTTTCTAAAACTAAATTTGGTAGATAGTAATCTCCAACCTTTGTGTATTCAATTCCATATTTATTTTCAATATTATTTGTTTTTAATTCTTTATTTTCCATTTTCAATTCCTCCATTTATAAATCTTTTAACTAACTTTTTCTCGTTCTTTTACTCTAATTGCTCCTACAATTCTATTTACTTTTTTCTGTGGATATTTTTTATCATCTGTTACTAATTCAACTAATTTAAATAGCTTTTCTTCATTATCATTTGTTTCGTCTATTGTAAGATATTTTTTCTGGTAACCTTTCTTTTGTTCATCTAGTCTTGCTACTTCATAATAAGATACTTCGTAATATTCATTTAACCTTTCAATATATTCTTCTAGTTCTCGCTTGTCCATCATAACTGTTGTTCTAACTTCTTTATCTTTTTCATCTGCAATAGTCATATCAAACATTCCATTTTGCATTAACTTGAATATCTGGTTAATAAATGTTTTTCTTAATTTTAAATTAACTAACTTATAATTACCTTTGCTATCTTTTTCAACTGTAATACTTTCTAAAAACTTTGAAATAAATTCTTGTTTTTCTTCTTTATCCTTACTTTTCCATTCTGTCATTAACATATCGTAAAACTTATTAGAACGTATTAGCTTTTCTTTTTCTACATCTCTATCTGCCATTAAGTGTTGTTGACTAAAACTCTGTTTATTTAGGTCTATCGTTTCAATTCGTTTTTGTTCTAATAACTCTAACTTTTCGTCAATAGCTTTATATTCTTTTGAAAATTCTTCTACATCAACAATTTCTTTCAAATAAGCTTCTTTTATTCTGCTCTTTTGATTTCTTAATGTGTTTATTTCTTTGTCTAATTTATCTGTGTTTTTCTCTTTTTTATCTGCTAAAACAGGATAGAAGTATTTTTTTACTGTCATATCATATTCAATTAAGTCCATTATCATTGGCATAACTTGTTCTTCTATTAAATCTTCACGAAGATAGATTTTACAGTCTGAGCAATGATAATACATATATTTCTTCTTTTTACCACCTGTTCCTTTACTGCCCATCAACTTACCACATTTAGGACATTTCATTTTTTGCATAAAGATATATACTCTATCTCTACAATATGCTCTTTGATTTTTCTCTTTCTGCAACTGTATATCTTCAAACATTGCTCTTGTTATTATTGGTTCAACAACATTAGAATATATTACAGGTTCTTTTCCTTGTTCTTTCGCTACTCTTTTAAATCTTTCATAATCTCCTACATAGATTTTGTTATTGAGTATTTTTTCTATAGTAGAGTCATCCCATTTTTTAGGTTCCAAAACCTTTTCTTCGTTTAGAATATTTGCTATTGTTTGATAGCTTTTTCCTTGTAAATATAAATTAAATATTCTAATAACAATATCTTTTGTAGTTTCATCAATTACCATTTTCTTCGATGTATCTCGTTTATAACCTAATGGACAAGTACCTGGTATATGACCTGACTTTATTGCTCCTGTTAAACCAAATTTTGTTCTTTCACTAACTATTTCAATTTCTAGCTGAGATAAAACTGTCAACATTCTTACAAAAAATCTTCCATTAGCGGTCGAGGTATTTACATCGTCCCTATCGCATACCAAATAGCAATGATGTTCTTCTAGTTCTGAAATTAGAACTTCTAAATCTCTTACAGACCTTGTAACTCTATCTAGTTTATAGGCTACAATATAGTTGATTTTACCTGCTCTCATATCTTCTAGCATTTGCTGAAATGCTGGTCTACCTGACATATTCTTTGCACTAATTCCTGCATCTTTGTAAATTTTATAGATTTTATAATCTTTATACTTACAAAGTTGTTTTAATTTTTCCTCCTGTTCTCCTAAACTAAATCCCTCACGTACTTGATCTTCTGTGCTAACACGAATATAAATTCCTGCTACTTTCCTTTCTTCGTTCATTTTTACATATCCTCCTTCCAAATTTTTATGAATAGAAAGGCAACAAAAAAGTGCCACATAGCATAGTTTTAGCTATTAGCACTTTTAGAGTTTTTATATTTATTATTACTATCTCTTTAATTTTCTTATAATAACACAAATAAACCAATATAGTATAATTTTTTAAAAACTCTAAAATGCTTTGCCGTTCTATGTTATGTATTTCCGCTGATATGTTCTTGTAATTTGGATAACGGATACTTTGTACTTAAATCATTTACATAGAAATAATCGTGTTCATTAAAGAATAGGTACAAGCTATCTTTAATAATTACTCTATGGGGCTCTACATACGCTAAATTGGTATGCTCAATAATTCTTAGACAACCATTTATTATTTGTGGCTGTTCCTTTCCTTTAAATTTTAAATGGCACGCCCATTCGATTTTAGAGAGTAATTCTTTACTCATATTGATTTCTTGTTTAATTATATGTAACATAATACCACAAAAACCTCCTTTTTTCAATATTTTGGGTCAAAAAAAGACCGTTTCTTTTTGAAACGGTTTAAGATTTTTGTGTTCGTCAAATTTTTATTAGTTTGAAATTAAGTTATTTCAATACTTATAAAGAGTTCGACAAAAACTCGCTTTGGTGCGGATGAAGGGACTCGAACCCCCACGCCGTTGGCACTGGTTCCTAAGAGCTATCATGGTTAAATTTATACTTTTTACATATTTTTATATTTTTTTATATTTTCTTATAAGATGCCATTTAAAGCCTTTTACGGCTAATATTTAAAATATCATTTTATGCATTTTCCCTTCGTTTTTTATAACTTTTCTTTGGCGTTGCATTAAAAATTGCATTAAAATTTAGTGTCTAAAATGCCTAGTAAATATAATTTTATTGTTAAATTTTTATTTAAAAAGATAGTATTTATTTCTTCTTGAGTAAACAATTTTTTATTTTCTATTATTCTTCCTTCGACAATTTTCTTCATTTTCCTTACTTCGTCTTCTACTACATTCATTACTACAAATCTCCTTTAATTTATTTTTTAGAGCTCTGATGTATAAATATAATGAATTAGGTTGCATTTGGGCAACTTTTTATGAAATGCTGTTTTTCTTTTACAAAAATAAAAACGACACTATTAAAGTGTCATTTTACTATTTTGTATAATTCTTCTATGTCTACTTTTAATGCTTTAGCTATCATTATCATTGTTGACAATTTTGGGGCTCTTTCTTGCCTTTCTATTTTACTTAAATGTCCTTTGCTAATGCCAGATAGTTCTGCTAAAGTTTCTAATGTCATATTCTGTTTTAATCTTATTTCTCTAACCAGAATTTCTATTTTCATAAAACCACCAATTTTAATATGCCCAATTTATTTTCTTTTATGAAACTATATTTTTCTAATTAATTCTTTAAAACTGTATGCATCTTTATGACATGCTATTGTAAACGCACTAAACAAGCAATTATTATGAGCATATTCATCCCATTCTTCCCTTGTAATTTTCTTATTTTTTCTTACATATTCTTTTAATTCTTTTAAGCTTTTTTTATAATAATTGATCATAAAAACACCTCAATGTTAGCATCTACATTTTTAATATTTTTATGCAAAAGTAAAAGAAGCCTTTTAGACTTCTTTTGCTTTCTTTATTACTTTGCTAAATCTTTTCGTTCTTGACATTACTTTCATACTTTCTGCTGATAGTATTAAAAAGTATTTTAATAACTTTCTGTATTCTTTTTCACTTTTTATATTTAATACTTTAATCATTTGTAGAGATTGTGTATATGCTTCTTTCATATTCATTCCCCTTTACTATTATAACATATTATGTTAAATTGTTGTGTCGAAAGTAGTCGAAAATCTATTTTTATGTTTATCACTTCAAAACATTTATTATCTTATTTTTTACTAGAAACTAGCCAAAAAGTGACGTCTCAAAATCGTTTTTAAGCCCTTTTTATTTTTTGGTCAAGTACTTATATACCTTGATTTTAAGCTATAAAACGAAAAAAAGAGGTAAATTGAAATTAATCAACTTACCTCTACTTTTTTGACGAATACTGTCAAAAAATGTAATTTTAGTTTGCAAAATTTATTGACTTTTATATTTTATTTTGATATTATATTTTTATCGTTTGAGCACTCACCACGACAGCTTAGTTGTATTAAGTAACAACTAGTTGTTATGCAAATAATAGTTAGTTGCTACTATCATGCAACTAGGTTTCGACTTATTTGCAACACGAGGAGGTGAGTGAATTGGAAACACTTTTGGTAATTACAATAATATTCTTTTCTTTAGGCTTCGCTATTGAAAAAGCCACAAACTTTTTCAAGGAAATAAAATCTGGTTCAGCTAAATTAGCTAAAGGTTTTGAAGCCAAACTATCAATTGTTCCAGTTGATAGCAAAAAAAGTGAAGTAAGTGCCACTAACACAAACTCCACAGACGATAACTTAGATTAGTTTACTAATCTGTAAGGAGCTTTGCTCCTTATTTTTTATTATATTCATTATTTATATTTTTATCACATGTATTTTTTATAGTCAATATTTTTTCTTTAATGTAATATAATCTTAATTTTTGTGTAACAGAATTGTAACATTTCTTTTTCTATCTGTCAATATTATATCACAACTTTTATGTTATTTCAATACTATTTTACTCCACCAGTCCATTTAGCAAATCCTATCTTGTAATTACCTGTTCCAGAAACATTATATCTTACCATTGGCCTTCCATTAAATATTCCAAAACAATCGCACTCTTCATATGGACTTAAACTTCCTATCACTTTTGTTAAACTTGTATCTGCATATATAATTTCTTTTGTTGAACCGTTTTTATATCTTCTCACTGGTTCGTCACTCCTTTCAACTTTTGGTACTGCTACACTTGTTGTAGCTTGTCCTATTTTATTTGCTACATCATTTTTGAATTTAATCCACTCTTGTTCATTTTTTACATAATAACGAGGACATTCTTTTCCTGTTACATCATAATGTCTTATAATTGCATCTATACCCAGATTATATCTTTTACATATATCTGCACATAATTCTACTAAACTGTTATATGTATTGTAATTGAACTTTCCTTCCCAATCTGGGTGGCAATCTTCTATTCCAATTGATTTCCTGTTTATAGAATAACTACCGCTATGGAAAGCAACTTCATTTTCTGGTATACATCTTATTATTTCGCCATTTAAACCGATTATATAATGAGATGAAGCATATGTTTTATGTGATGTTGCTAAGCTTTCAAAATAGTTTCTATTGCCAATAGCTGAACTTCCTGCATTACCAACCCAATGAACTACAATTTTTTCTATTTTATTCTGTTTTTCTCCACTTCTTGAATATGGATTTATTGTTAATAGTCTATCTTCTATATTCATCATTCATTTGCCTCCCCTCTTGTATCTTCTTCAGCTAATTCCATTGTTTCTACAATTTCTTCATCCATAATTATTCCTCCTTATTATTTATTGCTTTTTGCCCTAACAAATATGTTCCTATAACTCCTTGTACTACTGCAATAACTTGTACTATTTGTATTGCATATGGTATTGTTATTCCATCAACAGCATTTATTCCTGCTACTAAAGCACTTACTATTGCCAATATATTTGTTAAGTATTTTGCTATTTTTTTTACTTTTTCCATATTCCCACTTCCTTTTACATAAATTTACTTAATCCTAAGATAAACGCTATTGCTGTTAATATAATTCCAACAAAAAAAGAAACTACTTTGCTTTTTATTTGCTTTTTAGTTTCTTCATATTCTTTTGCTGGTTTTTCTTCAATTATTTTTAGGCGTTCATTCATTTTGTTTTGGTCTTCTCTCATTGCCTTCATTTCTGTTGCTATTTCTCGCACACTTAGCGTTAAATCATATATGTTTTCAACTTTATTTTCAATACTATCTAATCTTTTAGAATTTGATTTTGAACGTTGCTCATTTTCTACTAATCTTTCAACAACTTCTGTCTCTTGCATTTTCTTCCTCCTTTCGAGAAATTTACATTTTTAGTTTAATGGAATTGATAATATTCCAGTTAACCAATAAGCATTTCCATTAATAATACGAACAGTAACATTGCCATCAGCTACCTGTAAAAAGCCTTGTGATGTTTCTGTTCCAAAGGCTCCTGCTCTTATATAATTTTTTCCTTTCAAAAGAGTTTTTAAATCATATCCTGTAATATTAGGTAAGCTCCCTATAGTTACTTCCTTATCTGCTGCTGCAAAATACCCTGTAGACTTGCTTACTGAAACTCTAACAAATAGTACTCCATTTATTATTCTTGCTTGTATACCATTTCCATATTGAAATCCACTATTAGAAGAAAGTATTATTCCAGTATTTAAAGTTCCATTAATCCAACCAGTATCTTCGTTCTCTATTTGTTCTTTTAAATTGTTTATTTCTTTTTTTACGCCTTTTATTTGAGGTATCATATTAACACCTCTTTTCTTTTTATAAAACTATAAGTGTGTGTGTGTGTGTGTGTGTGTGTGTGTGTACAGCCCCAAGGCTTACATGATTTATTTTAGTCATATATTTTTCTCCTTTATATTTAATTTGCTATAAATGTGCAATTTAAGTTGTACCAAGCAGAAGTATATGCATTATCTGAGACCCATTCTAACATAATTCCTCCAGCCGGAGTTATTATCCACCTACAATATCTAACCCCAGAGCAAAATCCCTCAAAATATATTTGGGTTGCCGGTCTATACCCTTCTGGAAGTTGTGCTATTGTTGTTCCTGCCTTAGTAATTCCTGACACTCCTCCTACAATTGTAACAATTCCATTTTCTTTCTTATAAATAGCTTTTTTAGCAATCTTATCAACTGTTATTCCTGTGGCCAATGGTAAATCCTTCCACTTTTCAATTTTGTATTGTGTACCTGAAGGTAAAGAATCTAAAATTTCACCATTGCCAAATATTATATCTGAATTAAATCTTTGTGCTGATATTATTTGAACATTAGGAGTACGTGAACCACCTGGCAATTTAAAACAAACAGAAAATATACAATTGCTTTCTACTATTATAATATTATCTGAAATGTCAACTCCTTCTGGGTTTAATTGGTTTATTCTTTTAAATTTAACTTTAAAATTGGTAGAATCTTGTCTATTAATTTGCAAACTATATATATCATCAAAATCATACTGTTGAGTTGATGTAATTTTAAAAATTATCGTAGCCGTCTTAAATACAGTTTTCATATTTACATCAAATAATTTAATATATTTATTTGTATACCCTGAAGAAGTATATAAAATATTTTTTCCATCTGGAAAATCTATTTTGTTTTCAATTTTCTTAATTAAATTTTTAAGTGTTAGCATTATATTCCCCCCTTACTACTAATGTTAAAATATCTCCTGTTTCTAACTGCCAATCTGTTGTTGTCTTTATTTTATTGCTTATACTATCTGCATCTCCTATTTCTCTATAATGTCCATCTGTTCCAGCATCATCACTACTTAATGCTAGTCTTTCGGTGTCTAAGTATACATCTAATACTTCTTGTCCAACTTGATAATAACAAGGTAATGTTACTTCTGCTCCTGCATTTATATTAGATGTTATTTTTAGTTGGTAAATGTGTGTAAGCAAATTTTCTTGCATTCTGTTTATATTATAAGGTGTTAATGGTGTCTCTCCACTATATTCTGCCGGTACCACTTCATATTGCGTTCCCTCTATTTCTACATATGCATTCTTTACTTTTGTTGCTCCTTTAAACTCAATTATTTCCATTTTTTGCCTCCTTTTCAAGAGTTTCTATTCTTTTTATAAGTTTATCTATTTCCTTATCTTTTTGTTTATCTTTTTCCTGCAATTGTTCTATCATTTCTTGTTGTTCTTGGATTGCTTTAGTTGCTGTAGCAATTATTGGTAATTCGTTAATATAATACCTTTCCTCAATGTTGTCTTTTTGGGGACGTATAATTACAAAATTAGGGTCTAACATTTCCATCTCTTGTGCTATATAACCTATATCATAATGTTTTCCATCATCTTCTTTATCAAATTGTTTATGTTTAATCTTTTTTATTATTTCTAAAGCACTCTGAGAACATTTTTTTATATTTTTCTTTATTCTTCTATCTGATGAAATGTTATTAGCATATACATTTCCACTTACACTTAAATCTCCATAGATATTGGCAAGTACATTTGGAAATAGTATGAAATCTACCTTGTTACTTTCTGTACCAAAAAATATATTTCCTCCACATGCTGATAAATCTCCCTCATCTGTAACTAATACATATGAATTTCCTGTTCCAATTTTAAATGAATCTGATCCAGCTTGATTTTTATAAAATTGTATATTATCTAATATTCCCATTGATGCATTTGAAGTAGTAGTTGCAGGCATAATATAAAACAACATCGAATTTGTTTTCTCATCATTAAAAAATATACCAGGCATAGCATCTGCTTGTATTTTTACACCATTTGAAATTATTCCAGCATTTGATGAATCTAAAACCAAATCACATCCACTTAATACAAGTTGTCCTGTGCAACCTCCTGAATTTTTAGGTGGCATAGCAAAATCTTTTATGTATAAAATTGGCCAAAATTTTCCATCACTTGTTGTTACTACTCCCCAAGCCATACCATTTTTTATTTTGGTATTATACTCACTGTCTACTGAAAATGCAATATATTTGTTGTCGTCTTGCGTTTTTACTCCCATTTCTCCAAACTTTGTTCCACTCTCATGGAAGTGTTGTCCTAGTTTATCTAATGACATTAAAACTTTTTTGTTATTATCTAATATTGCTAGACTTGCATTACCATTTAATATCATCATTTGAATAAATTCACTTATTTGGTTCCATGCAACCTTTACCGCTTCTGTATTTTGTTGAATATATGTTCCAACTTCTGTTTTACCTACTTTTTTATTTACTTCGCTTGTTATTTCTTCTGATTTTACATTTATTGCCGCATTCATTTCTGCTGTTGTTGAATAGCTTTCAAATTTTTGATTTACACTTAATTCAATACCTCGTGTTGATTGATTTATTGCACTATTCATTTCAACCTTTGTAGCAAATATATCATTAAAGTCATTTTTTATTATATATTCTGCATATATCTTATTTCCAACCATATCAATTAGGTATATATAATTTTCGCCTTCAAAAAGTTCTACTTGTATATTTAGTTTTTGCTTTATTGGAGTTTTTAGCGGTGTTAAAACATGATATTCTGATAATTGTAATCGTCTTATAACATATGCATTTTCCTTTTCTATTTCTATACTATCACTTATTTTTCCATTTGTTCTTAGTTCATCTGTATCAATTAAATATGTCTTTCTATCTGCTGAAGGATTAGTTCTACTTTGCTTGTCTATTATTATTTTATATATCATCTATAACACCTCCTGGTTAGGATATAAATTATCACTTGGAAACAATTCGTCGGAAGGAAACAAATTGCTTTCATACTTTTGATTTCCTTCAATTTTTAATATCAATACTTGTGCCTTGCTTGCATTTTCTAAGTGTATTTCTGTAATTCCTTCTACTTCTCTTTTATAATCTGTAACACTTGATACTTGATCTTTTATTGTATCTATGTCTTGCTCATGTTTTGTTATTTTTTCTTCATGTTCTGATGATTCCTGTACTAGTTGTGTTATTTTTCCATCAATTTGATTTATTTCACTTTGTACCCTTTTTATTTTGTTAGAGTTACTCTGTTTTGTCTGCATACTTTCTTGCTCTGTTTTGACCTGTATTTTGCTTTTTATACTTGCCTTAAATTTTCCCGCATAATTTATCTCTCCTTGATATAAAACTTTTTTATCATCAATTATTAGAATATCCCCAATATCATATGCTGGGTCTATTATTGTCTCCCCCTCAAATGCATATACTTCAAAACCTTTGATTTGATTATAAATATTCTCTACTTGTTCACTATCAACTATATACATATTGTTTTGGTCAATAAATGCTGTTGCTTGTGTTTCATCTCCAAATTTATAATTTCGTATTCCATCTTCATAAGAAACTCTACTTATCTTTAATTTATCTCCCCAAGTAAAGTCGCCAAACAAATTAATATCAAAATCAACACTATCTTCTCCAAAGGTTTTTATATATAATTTTCCATCTCTGCCTATTACAGCAAATCCTTCTGCTTGTTCTGCTATATAACCTATATATGTTCGGGCTGCTACTGTATTATCATATACTGCTATCTGCTTATCATCATTAAGAAAAGAAGTAGAACCTAGTTCTACTCCTATCTTAGTACATATATCTTGTAATACTTCTAGTATTGTTTTCGGATATATTAAATTACTTCCATCATATTTATTATCTTCAAATTTTTTCATATAATCTGTGGCTTTTATTTTAACCTTAAATTCGTCATCTTCTATTGATTGAATTGTAAACTTTCCAACAGGTATTATTTCATCTTCTAATCCACTTTCAACATATACCTCATTATAAGTCTCAGGTAAGTCCTTTTTATCTATCTCAAATTCAATATCTATTTCAGGAGTACAACCTAAGCAAAACTCATTGTTATTGAATAATTCTAATGTAGTCTTGAAATCTATAATATGATTTGGTTCAATCTTATTGTTATCAATATATATATTTAATTCATGTTGTGTTGAATCGCTTAATATTTTATCTTTGTAATTTTGAGTTGTATTATACATTCATAACCTCCTAAGAATTTGAGTTCTTCACAGCTGTTTTTTGTGCATCTGTTAATTCTTTTTGCATCAAATTAAAAGAGCACTTCCATCTTGTTTTGGAAGTACTCTTACTTAATTCTGTGTCTATCATTTCTACTTTTCTTTTTGAAACTCTAAATTTTACCCCCTCCAAAAATCCACCATTTATAACTGGTACTTTTATATCTAGTACCAATGGATTTTTATATGTTTTTTGCATGAGATTCTCTGCTTCTTCTTCTGAATTTAAATCCCATGCCATAGAAAGTTTTAACATTCCTACTGCTATGGGATTGTCTATCAATGCTCCTGTTTTTTTACTTGTATAACTATCGTTGTCTGTGTCTCCTATATCAGCACTGTATGATGAGGGGGTTGGTAAATTTTCTGTTTTCCCATGTTCTCTCCATAACATTTTAATCACCTACCGTTACTATTGTATTTTTACCAGTTCTTCTAGTTTTTGAGTTTATATAATCTATTGTATCGTCAAATATTTCTCTTCCTAAGTATTGTATTGTTACATGTAATGGCTGTCCATTACTATTGTTAAAGTCTGATAATACATCTTCAAACGTATCTCTCATTATGTTTTGTGGTGTTACAATTTCTGGGTTAGCTTTAGCTCCAGAGTATTCCCCCGCCAATACTGTTGTTGCCTCTGTTAATACGCCACCTTTAGCTAATCTTGGTATTTGTGGAACTGATATGGTAGATATCCATCCAAATGGACTTAACCCCATGATATTTACGTTTTTTATTGCTCTTAAGGCTGCATTTAATCCATTAAATGGTATGGCTACTACTTTATTAATTCCATTTATTATTGCATTTACAATAGCTTTTAATCCATTAAGTATTCCTTCTTTTATTCCATCAAAAACACGTCCTCCAGAACTAAATACATTTTTTACTGCTTGCCATGCTTTTCCAAATATGTTTCCAAACCAATTGGCCACATTTCCAAATACATTGCAAATTCCTTGCCATACTCCCTTAAAGAAAGCCCCTACTGAACTAAAGGCATTCTTTATTCCTTGTACTGCACTATTAAATGTATCCGAAAACCATTTTCCTACATTACTAAATGCATTACATATGTCATTCCATCTATCTGCAAACCATTTTCCTATATTTTGAAAAGCTTTTGTTATTGCTTCTTTTGCTTCTTCAAATTTTTGTCCTAGCCATTCTGAAATTGTTCCCCAGTTCATAATAGCAACTATAACTAATGCTATGACAGCTATTATTCCAGCTATTATAGCTATAAGTGGTAATATTGCTATATTTAATGCTGTTGAAATAGCAGTTAAAGTTGTTAATATTGGAACTAATATGCTTATTATGGTACTTACTGTCCCAATTGCAACTGCAATTGCTAATATTACTTCTGCCACACCTGGATTTTCTGCAAGCCATTTAAATATATCTATTAATCCGCTTAACATATCTAGTGCAAGTGTGCCTATTCCTTCGCCAATATCCGCTAATGCATCAATTAAAGGTTGCCAATCTATCTCTGATATTTTTTCTGTTATTACTCTAAACTTATCTGAACAATTATTTAACCAATTTTGAAATCCTTCACTTTGCACTACATTGTTTATTGCTGTTAATAGATTATTAAATGCATTTGCTAAATTCTGTACTATTGCATCTCCATTACCGTTATAATTCCATGCATTTGCAAATGCCTCTGCTATGTTACCTATAATCGCTAAAATTAGTTCTAATGATTTATATACAGTTCCATTCGTAATTATCTTTTCAAAACTTCCCCATACTGATGATATTAAACCTCCAACTTGTCCTGCTGTTGTTTTTATTTGTTCCACCAAACCAGGTCCATACTTATTCCAACTATCAACAAGTGGCTTAAAGAAATCATATAATTTTTGTGATAGTGCTGACATTTGATTATCTATTCCAGACAAATCAAAACTTGGTGATGTGCCTCCGCCACTTCCACCATCAGAGCTATCATTAGATTGTACATTGTTTATTTCACTATGTATATTTGATAAACTTTTTGTTTCTTCTTTCGCTTTTTTTGCGTTTCCAGCCATATTTGCATATGAACTCGCACTTGCTTTAGCAAATATATTTACTCTAAACAATGCATAAACAACAGATTGTATAGCTTTCATTAGTTGATATATCAGTCCTGTTACATACTGTATTACAGGTGCAAAAGCTGAGCCCATTGCATATTTCATATAATCAATATTAGCTGATAATTGCTTTGCTCCTGCATTTTGGCTAGATAACCAACTTTGAGCACAACCACTTAATGTGCTATAAATACTTTGTAATGAAAAAAGTGCACCAGCATATTTTAAAATATGTCCAAGCCCATTTTTTAAGCCTCCACCCATATTTCTTATATGTCCTGTCACACTTTGAGTTATCTTTGATAAATTTTGACCAATACTTGGCATTTTACTAAAAGTATTTTTTGCACCATTCAAACTAGGCTTTACTTGTTCTATTTTTTGCTTAAAAGCTCCAAAAAAACTACTCAATTTATTTTGAGTAGTTGAAGTTTTAGAGATCTGTTGTCCTAATTCTGCCATTTTAGATTTTGCACTATTTAATAATGCATTATATTTTTCAATTTCACTATTTAATTTATCGCTTTGCTTTACTAAACTTTGATAACTTGCATTATTGTCTAATTTTTTATATGTTTCTGCTTTTATTTGTTTATTTCCAGCCTCTGGCATTTCTTTAATTACAGACTGATTTGTGTCGTTTCTTATCTTATCCAAAGCATTGTTTGTAACATCTAGCTTTAACTGTCGACCAGTTATTTTCTTTTGTAGACTATCGATTTCTTTTTCAATTTGTGTTATTTGTTTTTGTGCATCTTTGTTATTAACTTTAATTGCTATTTTGTTGTTTTCAGAACTCTTTTTTAAGTCCTGCATCTTCTTTTTCATAAAGTTAACTGCTTGATGTAATTTGCTTGTCATTGTCTTTGTGTCTACTTTTGAAAAAGCCTCTTGAACTTGTTTCATTTTTTCTTTTATTGCAGGTAACATTTTTTCAAATTCTTTTAATGCTTCTTCTACTTTTGCAGTTACTACTATCTCTATTTCCTCTACTGTAATAAGCCATTCCTCCTTTCATATTTTCCAAATAAAAAACACCTACCTAAGTAAGTGTTTTATTTTATTTTATCCAATAATTCTTTTTTCTTCATTGCAAATTCATAATCTGTCAGGATTCCATCTTTGTACAATTTAGATAACCTTTCAATTTGAATACTTGCATTCTCTTCTGTTATATATTTATGTTCTACTTTTGTTATAGTTCCTGTCTCTATATACTTTTCATTATTCTGAGATATAATAATTTTTAATGTTGATATTATATTTTGTGCATTATTCATATATTCTTTATATTTTTTACTATCTTTCAAAATACTTCTTTTACCATATTTACAATTAAATATAATTCTTGGATTGTTTATATCTGTTGTCGTTATATTTAATGAAAGTGTTGTACATAAATTTGTTTGGAACGTTGTATAATTCGTTTTCATCTTTTTTGAACCTTTAATTTTACTATTTCCAACAGTATTTGATATTGAAGTTCCGCCTTCTATTAATTCACAGTCCAAAATTTGAGAAAATCCATATACTGTATCTAAGATTTTTAATTTATGTTCTTCTTCATTAATATAAAAATTGTCACATAATTTTTTAAATCCCTGTTGAATCAAATTTCTTTCTTTTTGCAATTTTAATTCTTTTCGTTTTTTCTCTCTTTTTACTGCTTTTACAAGTACATATATCAATAGTGCTAGAATAAGTTCCAATACTAATATAGACGGAGCTACTGCTATGCAAGCTATTTCAAAAATTATTATTGGTATTGATATAATTACCATTAAAACAATAAACCACCATCTTTTATATATAGCTTTTGTTGTCTCTTTAGAATGTACTTCCATTTTTACTTCTCCTTTAATACATTGATGCTTCTACAATTTTAAAAGTTGCATTTTGCATTGCGTTTAATTTGTCTGATGATACATATGTAAATATATCAAAACTTTGACTTTGTCCTGCTGCTAAGTCATTTGCATAAACATAATCTTCATTGATTCTTGCTCCTGATTCATCTACTGCTTCTATATGTAAGTTAAAAGATTTTGTTTCTGAAGTTTTGTTTGTTACTTTAACTGTCAACTTTGTATCCTTTGTTCCATAACTTCCATTAGTCACTTCAAAATTTCCTAGTTGTGCATCTACATCATTAGCTAAAACTTCTTCTGTACTGCTTCCTGTTGCCTTATCTAAATTAGCACTAACTTCATTTAAGCTATCTGATAAAGCTTTTTGAGAATTAATTGTAATTACCATTGCTAGTACGCACAAAATAACACCTGCAATAGCTTGTCCTTTGCTGGCTTTTTTAATTAATGATACTATTGCTAAAATTCCTCCTATTAACCCTAAAACAAATGATACATTATTTACTATTGGAATAAATGAAGTACACACTCCTATAATTCCTAATACTAAACCAGCAGTTCCAAATCCACTCTTTTTCCTCTCTTCCATAATAAATTTCCTCCTTTTATTTTATTATAAATAAAAGTATATCACTTTTAGTTGGATTTTTAAGTCGAATTTTGTCGAAAAGTATAATTTTTTTAATTTTTTTCTGTTTTCATTATATTTCTCATTCTTCTTGTAATTTCTTCTGATGATTGTACCTGTTGTTCCTCTTCCTTAAATAGTTCTTTATAATTATCTCTAATTGGTACTATTTTAGGGTTTCTGCTCATACTATCTGCTCTTATAAGTTTATTAGTAACCGCTTCTTGCAAATTAATTTCACTTTTTAATTCATCAATTATTTTTACAAGATGTATTTGACAATATGTATTTATTTCTGAGTATCTGCTATTCCAAAACTCATGTGGTTTTATATCAAAGTAATACGCTAGAGATTCTATTGAATATATTAACTCAACTAAATTATGAGCTGTTTTTATTTTTTCTATTATATCATTTAAGCCTCGTAACCTTGAAATCCTTGTTCTTGAAGTTGTTTCTCTGCTATTTTGCTCATTGCACTTTCTGCTGACTTTTGAACTAAATCGTTCATATTCATTGTTGATAAAGGATTTGAGGTCATTTCTTTTAATTCTTTCTTGCTCATTTTCTTTTTGAAAAAACCCTCATCATTCAATGCCTCTGCAATCTTTTCATATAAATCATTCGCAGTTATTCCTTCTAGTCTACAATCATCCATAAAGTCATATACTTCATTTGATGTCATAAATGTACCTTTGCCATCCTCGTTTTCTGCCAATTTAAATATTATTTTTGACAAAGCTTCTCTATCACATATTGAATATGCTCTTGTGAAGGCTTCTTCAAAATTTTTATTTTTTAGTAGATTAGCTATGTCTACTATTTTTCGTGTTTTTAGTACTAAATTAATTGTTTTATTTTTTGTTTCTATAATCATTTTATTTTCTCTCCTTTGCAAAAGAGAGAAGGCTTATTCTGCCTTCTCATTATTTTCTTCTATTGTGCTAGCAACTTTTCTTGTTCTACTCCTAGCACTTAATGTAGAACTAAGTTGTGGGAAAGCCTTTACTTTCTTGTATTTCTGAGCTTCTATAAATTGTTAATTTTGATTTTAACATATCATCTATAGCAATTTCACTCATTCCAACATAACATGTTCCAGTAAAGTACCATGTTAATGGTTTTCCTGCCTCTGAAGCTGTGCTTTCTGGTAATTGGATTGCCCAATAGCCATTTGTTTTTGCAGTTTGTAGTGCTTTTAATTCATCATATTGGTCTTCTTTAAATAATATTTCTATTTCTAGATTTTCTGCTTTCTGTCTTCCTTCTGCCATTCTTTCATCCGGAATATCTAAAGCACTATAAGTCACTCCTTCTGGTGCTTTTAAAAATTCTGGTATACTTTGTACAAAAGCTATTTGTTTTCTTTTAGCCTGTGTTTTTAAGTCTTCTAATGTATCTGCATGAAACAATTTTGTCATTGTACTTGTTTTTGGGTCCATTTAAAATTCCTCCTATTATCTTATAAAATTAAAAGAGGCCGTTATTGAATTATAACGAACCTCAAATGTTATTGTTATACCGTATTTTTGCAATATAGGATCATACATTGCAGGGCTGGTATTTGTCCTTATAAAATTATATTCTTGAAGTTTTGTATCAACTTCATCTGTCATTTGCATGGCTTGACGTTGCTTTTCATTCCAACAAGTTATTGATATTTGGAATGTTGATTGAATTGGAAATGCATTTTCCGTTTTATTCACAGATTTTAAAGGTGTATGTAATTCTAGGCAAGGAAATTTACTTGTTGTTGTAGGATTTGTTAATATTTGCTTATATTTCAATGATTCTAGTTTTTCATATACTAAATCACTAAACTCTAATTCACTTAAATCTTTCATTTACATACCTCCTTTAACATCTCATCTAATTTTTTCTTAACTATTTCTGCATTTTCGTTTCTACTTTTAAATTCAGAATCACTTAAAAAGTGATTTGCTTTTGAGCCTACTGCAACATAGAATTGTTCTCCTTTTATGGTTACAATTGGATAACTTAATGAACTACCGACTTTATTCACAGGTATATACCATTCTGTATAGCCTGATTCGATAAAGTGTTTTGTTTTTCCTATGTGTTCTTGCTCCGCATATTGTCCGAGTTCCAAAATACTCAAACCATAAATATGATTGTCCATTTTCAGTCATAAATTTAGAAGGGTCAGCATATACACGACCGTTTCACTTCTTTAGTAGACATATCAATCATTTCTGCTAATATACCTTCTTCCTTATGTCCGTTTTTCCAATTTTATAGCATAACCTCTAATGTTTTTTAATACATCTTCAGTTGCCATCTTTGCAGTTTGCGGTAATTTTTTAATTATAGCATCTATATTTTTAAAATTATGTTTTACTTTTATATTGCAATTGAAATTTATCATTGTATTTTCTCCATTCTATATACATAAGTACTTCCTATTTTATTTTTGTCCAGTACTCTATACTCCGGAATAAACTTCTCTAATTTTGAGATATCTTCAAATGATATTCCATTACCTTTTTGTATATCATAATTTCTAGTCGTACGACCTTTATATGTACTATAATCCACTTCACCTGTGGACTTTCTATCTAACTCGTTGACATCTTGTTGCATATTTAACCAAGCCTGTACTTTATATTTCCATGCTTTATCACTCTCGCCGTGGTCTTCTATCTCTTCATATTCTGATATATATACTTTTGTTAAATCTCGTAATAACACTATTTAATCCTCCTTAATCCAGATTTAATAATATCATTTCTTAATTTATCTATAATGTCTTCAAATGATGTTGAAATAGAACCTTCATTTCGACCTGTTAAGCCTTCTGCTCCCCTTGAAAGATATATTGCTTTTGTTGCTTTCTTTATATATGGAAATAATTTTTCATCATTTTTTTGTCTATTAGAAATATCAGAGGCAATAGAAGTTACTTCCTCTAATATTTCACTTAGAACTTCTTTGTCGTCTTTATAATTAGCTCCTAAATCTGCTATTATTTTATCTATATTACTGGTTTCTGCCACTTCTATTACCTCCTAATTCTAAGCCATTGAAGCAATTGTTGCTATTCCTGCTTTTTTAGCCTTATTTGCTGAATCAACTTCAACAATTACTATTTTTTGTCCAGATGTTGCTGTGATTTCGTCTGTTCCATTCCAAGCTGTGTATCCAGATGTGCAAACTGCATCATATCCTGGTATTGTTGGATTAGCTGCTGTTTTATATTTATAACTGTTTCCTGTAGATAGTGATGGTGTAACAGTTATTTTTGTTTTTCCTGTTGTTGTTCCTGCTTCTGATTCTACAGTTAATTCTGTAAGTTTAGCATCTGTTACATAGAATATAGTATCTTCCATTAATGCTTTTGTTCCTTTATATAAGAAATCTTCTAATGCTACAGCATCATCGAATGGTACTTTTTCTGCTCCATATTCTGATACATAGAATGGTTGAGCTATAGCTCCATCCATCATTACAACAGCTTTTACACCTTCTGGTAATCTTGTTGCTTCATAAACTCTAACAGAATCATACATACCAATTGCTTGTTCCTTTGGATCTGTTCCGTTTGGTAAATCGTCAAGAATTTTTTTCATTCCTTTTCTGTATTCGCTATCAACAACAATTACTAATAAATCTGATTCTATTCCATCAATAAAATCATTTCTTAATGTTCTTGCTTTTTGTAACAAAGTATCAATTGTATCTTGAATATTGTCTTTTGCTTGTACTTCTGTTCCTTCTAATACTTTGGCAAAAAATTCTCTATCTAAGTATCTTATAATAGCTGATTGATGATTTACTTTTCTTTTTTCAGCCATACCATCAATACCATAAAGTTTTACGTCTTTCCCTTGTAGTTCTTCTACAATTTCTTTATCAGTATCTATAACAACTTTTACTGGTTTAGCTTTTACTTTATCTCCTTTACCAGCTGCTCTTGCAGTACCTTTGTCTTTTAATTCTGCATTTACAAATCTTTTGTATTCAATTACTCCACCTTCTGGATTTCCTGAACCATTTTTTGCTTTGATTTGTTCTGATATTGCTCTTGATGCAACATTTTCTAGAACTCCACTTAATACTTGTTTTAAATTATCTTTTATTTTACCATCTTGTAGCATTATGTTTAATGCTTCTTGTGTAATTTCTCCCATTTTTTATTCCTCCTATTTTTTAATAACTTGATCTAGCTATTGATTTGCTTTTTGTATTATCAATACCTGTTTTTTGTATTGGAGTATCTTCTTTTAATCTTTCATTTACAGCTTTTTCAACAGCTTTATTAAAAGCATTTGAAACTTCTTCTATTTTTGAATTAATTTCTTCTGCCTTAACTGTTTCAAAATTAAAGAAAGTCAATAAAGATATATCCAATCCTTTTTCACTTGCTATTTTTGTTGCTTGTTCTTTTAATTTATAAGCATTTAATTCTGCAAGTGCTTTTTCTTTGTCTGTTCTTTCTTTTTGTGCTTGATATTCAAGTTTTTGTTCTTTGTTCATTTTTGCTAACTTTTCAGCTTCACTTTTTTCACTGTTCATCATTTCTTCCCAGTTTGTTTTTGCTGTGTTTATAGCTTTTTGAACTCTTTTGTCAAATTCTGCTTGATTCTTTCCATCTTTCAGAAAATCATCAAATGTAACAGGATTGTTGTTTGCTCCTGTATTGTTTTGGTTATTTGCTCCCACTGATTCATTATTTGCCCCAGTATTAGCATTATTTGGATTATTATCTTGTCCTTCCATTCTTTACTCCTTTTGCCCCAGCCATTGCTAAAAGCCCCAGCCATTGCGAATTTGTATTCTGTTGTTCTTTATAGCCTACAATCAGTAAAAAGGCATAAAAAAATAGACGCACGTCTACGTCTAAAAATTTATAATTATAAAATGTTAATAACTTATTTATTGTCTTTGTTTTTTGCTTTCATGTATCCATCAGCAAAATTATATTTAAATACCCATATGGCAGGTCTAAATATTGTAATTATAGTAAATATAATCCAATACCAAGTTGGCATTTGTAATTTAATACTTAATATTAAAACTAATAACCACATTTTTTCCACCTTCTTTCCATAATAAAAGCACCTACTTTCTAGTAAGTGCTATTTTTCTAATTCTTTTTCTAAATATTCTTTATACTCTGCAAAATTATTCCATTCATCATAATTAAAACCTAATGGTCTTTTTCCATTCTTTTCTATATATTTATGAATTAATTCTTTTATTTCATCTGGTATAATCATTGTATAACTTCACTACCTTTTCTTTAATTTGTTTAAGTCCATTTATTGAATTTATAATATTTAATGTATCTTGGTTTTTATTTAAATATGCTGACATTATATTTGCAGAAAGTTCCTTTTCTATTCTCGTCGAATCATTTATCCAGTATTTACTTGAATGCATATAGTTTCCTGATATTTTTCCATTAGTTATGGCAGAAAATATATCACTTAATGTCATATTATCTTCATATTTGCTACTAGATAACATATTAATGTATTTATCTTCATCTACATCTATTTGTAATCTTGCTCTTCTCAATTCATTATCTATATTCAATTTATCAGATATATTATTTCGTATATCTATCATATGTATAATCTCATGACTTAAACTTTCAGATAAATCATAATATTTAAAATCCGAATGATTTGGATTTATATATATCTTATCGTCATCAATACTATATCTCATTGGAGCACTTAAATTATTATCTATTTCTGCATTTTCATTTGTTAGATATTTATTAAACAATCTTTTTACATTAGATTTTAATTTTGTATTCCTTAAAACTTGTTTAATATCTTTACTTATTTTTGGTATGTCTAAATTATACTCCGTTTTTTCTTGTTTTGCAACTGGTGGCACATATCTTATAGTACTTCTGCACCAATGCCAATAATACATAATTGGAGGTAAATTAATACCAAGTACTAAACCTTTTACCTTAACTGGCATAAGCTTAATATCTTTTTTGCTATTTCCCCAATATCTATCAAATTTATTTTCTTTATTTATATAAAATCGCATCATATTCATTGATTGACACATTTCTGTACTATGTTCATCAGTTACTGCCCAAAATTCTACTTGTGCATTATCATGTGCATTTGATTTTATTCCTTCTACTTTTGCCAGATTATTTAATCCGATCATTTGTAAATCAACTGCACCTGATATCTTGTCATTATTTATATTAAGTTTTTGGTTATTTTGTCTATTTATTATTGTTTGAAACTCATTAGAATCAATTTCTAGGTCTTTTTGTTGTTGTATATTTAAAATTGCTTGTTTATATATTTGTTGTGCATTATATTGCATTGTAACTTCAATGTATTGTTTCCAATTAAATCCACTATAATTTGGTTGGTCTAATAATGCAAGAAATAAAGCCATCGGAATTACTGATGACTTTTTCTTTTTATCGACCTCTTTTATGCCTTCTTGATAATAATAATTTGCATCTTCATACATCATTTGTTTTTCTGGTTCTTCAAGTTTGCTTTGTTCTTCTATATATGCACTATAAATCAATAATTCTAATATTTCACTATTCTTTACTCTTATTCTTCTATAAATATTATTTGCTAATGATGTAAAATAGTTGTTATTTTTTAATAATCCTTGTTCTTTCCATTGTTCTATATATGTATTTATTCTTTTTTTAGTCTTACTATCTGCTATATTATAGATATTATCTGTTGTAAAGTTAAATGTATCAAAGATTTCCTGAAGTCTGTTCTGTGTTTGTTTTGATGTTTTATTATATAGTTGTTGTAATTGTTTCATATAATTATCATGTTGTTTCCACATATAAAGCACCTCTATTCTTTATTAATTTGCTTATTAACTACTTTTGCTTGTTCTTTCTTATTGTCTGCCGTTAATTTCTGTGCTTTCTGTTGTTCTGTCAAATCTGTTACTTTATTATCTTGATTGTTTTCTTTGTTATCTTGGTTTACTCCTGTTTGTCCCATCATAGACATTTGCTCTAGATTTTTCTGTATATTTTCTTGATTCTGCTTGTCCATTTCAGCAAGTTCTGATTCTGCATCAAGTCCAAATGGTAAATGACTTATAATTGATTTGTCACTTACTAATCCTCTTAACTTTAACCAAGCATTTGTAAGACTTTCTGTATCTGTAGGTAAATTACGTATTAATATAACATCTATATCTCTAAAATCATATTCTTTACCTTTCTTTAGATTTATTCTTGCTGTTATCATCTCCCACATTCTTAAGTATTCTTTTCTAAATAAATGATGTGCTTGTTGTAACACTTGTTCTAAAGGAAAAAACTTCTTTTCTAAGGCTGCTGCATTGTCTGCATTTGTAAAACCTTGATCAGTTACATTTGGCACTCCAGAAATCATAAGTGCCATATCTAAGCATGTTTTTTTATGATTTTCTGATGCAGTATCATTTATATCCTTTATTATCCAATCTATGTCTCCATCCTTATCTGGAGTATAAAATACTTTTGCATTTAAAACAGCCTCATCTTCTTGTACTCTTGCAGGATTTTTAGTCATTATTATATTTCCATTCTTATCTTTTTGTTCTTCTCCTTTGTCATTTACTAATGGTATTAAAGGATCGTTTATTGGAGAAAATCCTGTTACTTTTAATTTTGCATTATCATTATAATCAAAAATATTAGCATTATTTTCTATTACTTTTTCATTTTTGTTTATTAAAGTTATAACATTTTCAAAAAATGACATTCCATAAGGATTTTCTACTGCAAAACAAGGCAAATCGGTCCATCTTACTGGTTTATTGCTACCATCCACCTCTTCAAACTTATATTCAGAGCTCTCGGTAATAGTCTGTTTTTCTATTCCATCAACAAATTGCTTTTTATAGTCTTTTGTTATTATTTCTAAATGTGTTTCAATTCCACCTGTTGTTGTATTTTCGTACCAACACCTTAATAATCCTACTTTTGTGCTTGGTACATCATAGTTCCATATAGCTACTGTATTCAAGCTTGAAACATTGGCATATACTTCTTCGTTACTCTTATTTTCATACACCAGTCCATAACATGCTCCAGTTGTAATATAATCAAGTACACAGTCATAAAAAAAGCTACCATTGTCATTATATTTTGCAATATAATCAATAATAGCTTGATAGTCTTCTGGATCATTCTTCTCTCCAAAAATCCTTTTAAATATTCTATTTAAAATTCCTTTTTGAGTTTCATTTATGTTCTTAACTTTAAATTGAGGCTCTTTTCCTCCAAAATATCCACTTGCAATAATACTTATATAATATTCAAGTGCAACAACAACATCTTTTTTATCATATTTCCTTGTAAATCTATCCTGTAAATATTTTCTATGCATAAATATTGGCAATGCTTTTCCCCATAATATGCTTATGTTTTGATTTATATTTTTTTCACTTAAAAAATCATCTTTATATTGTATTTTTTCTACAAAACTCATTATTTTTCTCCTTTACATTATATTGTTATAACCAAATTGTAATTTTTTAAAATTATATTCTTTTTCTCTGCTATATCTTGTCATATCAATACTATGGTTATTAGCATCTGGATATTTGCTTTTAAAATTACCATATTTATCTTTTTCGTATTCATATGTACTAAACTCTCTTGCAGTATTAGGGCATCTCTCTGGGTCTATTATTATTTCAACTAAATTTTGTAGCCATCTAACACCAAAGTCTATACTATCAGGTCCTTTCTTAGCTCCTACTATTCGTAGTCCACCATAACTATTCATTTCATCAATGCTTTTGGGTTCTGCACTATCTGCTGTAATTTCACTTCTTCCAATTTTTACTTTTATTATTTCATCATGTAATTTTTTATTTGATATACCTACTTTGTAAATTTCATTAAATATATATAGCTTTTTTCTTGTTTTATCTAAATGATTTTGACCATAACAAGCTGGGTCTACCGCATATCCAAAATCTATACCATCTGCTATATTATCAAAGTGTAATATTTCTTCATCAGTTATTTTCCTTAATGTTATATTTGTAAATACTGCTCCTCCAGTTCCTGTTGGCTCTCCTAAATACTCATTCCTGTATGCTAATTCATTTGTCTTTTTTAGTTCTTCCGCTTCTATTATGAATTGTTCTCCTAGCCATTCAACAGGTACATCTAAATATGTAGAACTATGAACTAATCTATCAGGTCTTACAACTATTACTTCTGCATTTACCCAACTAGCAATCATTTTAGGTGGATTGTAAGAATAAAAAACTTCGTAGCCATCTCCGACCACGAAGTAATGATTGTATTATACTTCTTATTTCTTCCATTCCAAAGAACTCGTCCAATTCTTCATACCAAAGATATTTACAAAATCCTTTTTTGAATTTTGTTGATTTTATTTTTCTATAATCATCTTTATTGTTACAACTCCTAAATAATATTTGTTGTCCTGTTGGCTTATATGTCAGTCTTAAAGGGCTTACTTTTGCTTCCCAATATTCAGATACTCCTAACTGTTCTATTCCCCATAAAATTTGAGTATATACACTATCTGCTAATGTATCTCCTACTTTTCTCATTGCTACTGCATTTGAATATATTCCATTTTGTGCATCTATCATCATCATTAATGGAATTGTTATACCAATAAAACTTGATTTTGTACTTCCTCTTCCACCTTTTAACCAGTAATGAGTATGTTTATTGGCTAAACAATCATCTAGCAAATCCCAAAAATGTTTTGCTATTATATTATACGGATTAATCATCTTTTGGTCTCTCTATATTTATTACTGGTGGATTAATATTTTGTATTTGCTCTATTGGTTTTTCTCCTATTGTATCTCTTATAGTCTCAAATGCTTTTACATTTCCACTTATTGCTTCTTGAATAAGTGAAAAACTTATCTTTTCTTGTATTGTTTTATCTTCTATTTTTGTTTCTAGTAATGCTATCAGTTCTTCTCTTAATGTTTTTCTTTGTGCTCTTACTTCTCCTGATTTTTTTCCACCTTTTTTTCCTTTTTCTCTCGCTTCGCTCTTGGTTCGAATTGGTTTCAAATTTCCTTCATTTGCCATCTAATCACCTTCTTTGTTTTATCTTTAATGTTTTTTCTTCTTTTGGGTCTATATCTAAAACAATAATCATAGTATCTGCATTGTTCACATTTTCTTTGCATAGTTAATCTTGTCTCTCATAATACACACACTTTGTACACATAGTATCATTGTTTTTGAATATTCTTATTTCACAATCATTTTTGTTCTTATTTTTACATCTTGTACAATACTCTTTTTTATACTTTTCTATTCTTTCTTGATTAGTCATATGTACTTCTCCTTTTTTATATTTCGACATATTTTGACAGTTTTTTTATTCTTTGTTTGCTATAATCATTTCGATTGGAGGTGATTATATGATAAATAAATGTCCTTATTGTGGTAGCAATAAATTTGGCAAAATTGAAACTGGAAAAGATAATGTAAAATACGTTCTAACTCAAATTGATTTATCCTCTAATAGTTTCTTAGCCACTTGTGGACTACCCGTTGATGCTTATGGTTGTGAAGATTGCAAAGGAATAATGCTTATGCATGATCAACTAACTTTCCATCAATAATATTATTAGCAATTATTGAGTCAGCAGTATTAGCTGACTCTTTTTCTTTGTAAATAATTTCTATTTTTTCTATTTCTTCTGTTTCAAATAGTTCTAATATTCTTTGCTCTGCTTTTAATTTATTAAGCATTTCACATTGTCCCATTTTTTCAGTTCCACTTATTACTTTTATTGTTTTTCCCATATCTTTTCCTCTTTTCTTTTTATAAACTCTATGCAATGATATAAAATGTCCCCACCTCAATTACTTATCTAGAATTTCATTGAGGCTGTATGTAAAATGATACCTGCAACGAAAAACCATACATTTAAGCCTCTTTCGCTTTTTGTATTCTTAAAACATTAGCTTTATGTTTGTTGAATAAAGGATTAACAGTCCTCTCCAACTGTTTATATCACTGCATACAACTTATAAATATTACTTAGAACTCGCTAGGAAAGTTCTGTTGTTCTTCTACTTTCATCTTTTTACGAAAGGAGGTGTTATTGCGTGACACCTTTTTTATATTATCAGTTACCTATGCTGGTGCATTCTCAAATACTGTATCTACTACTTTGTTCCCTTGTTCTTCTAATTTTTTTATTAAATTTGCTCTTTCTTCTCTTATTTGTTCATTTGTTTTACCTTTCATAGGTTGACTTATCATTAAATTCATTTTATTTCTTCCTTTCATAACATAATAAAAAGAGCAAATACAAAAAGGGGCTTGTACTTACTCTTTATTTTCTACTTACATTTCTCTTGATTATATATATATCACATTTTTATGTCGTGATTACACCTTTTTTGTCGTGTTGTTCAAATATTTTTAATGCTATTCCATTCATCTTGCACATATGTTTATAATCATAGTCCATCTCACTTGCTGTTGTTACTAGTGTCTTACCTTGTATGTATACTTTTTCTAAAATTAACTTGTATGGTTGTTCTACTTTATCTAATTGATTTAATATTTGCTTTTGATTTTTTTGTTCTCTTACTATTCTTTCTAGCAATTCATTTATATTATCTAATAAAATCGCTATTTTTTCTGCCATGCTATCTTGAACTTCTTTACTTCCCTTTGGCATATCTGATAATACTGATGTTATATTTTCTATACTTGCTTTATATTCTTCTATGTATTCAAGTCTGTCTTTTATCCATTTTTGATTATATTTATAATTTTTTAGTTCTTCTCGTGTCATTAGTATACCTCCTCATTAAATAATTGTACTCTACCTTCTATATTCTTCTTTTAGCCTTTTCTTAATTAGTTTTAATGCTATCTCATAAGCATCATTTTCGTCTTTTAGGTTATTTTCATCTTGCCTTAATACTTTTATTGTCTCTAATAAATTATTGTTTAAATTTATCTTTTTCTCTATTAATTCTTTGGCATTTAATAGTTTCTTTATTGTTTTAGTCATTCGTATCACTCCACCTCTTTTGCCTTATTTTCAAAATATTGTTTTACTTCTTCTTTATTGTTCCAAACGATACCTTCTTCGTATATCTTTTCTGCCATTAAATCTATCATTTTGTCTTTTTCTTTTAGCATAGATAATACTGTTTCTATATCTTTAACATTTACAATGCAACAGTCTTTACTAATTGGTGTATTCATTCCTAAATTTAATCTATATATTGCTTTTTCTTGTTCTTTTGTCATATGCTAGTCCTCCTTAATCCATCCAAGTTCTTGACATTTCTTATTTATTGCTTGTAGTTCTTGCATATTTATTGCACAAGGATATATTTCAACTCTTTTATCATAACTATAAAATTTAATACTTTTTCCCACTTGATGACTACTTTCTTTTCTATACATTTCATCTTCACAATGATTTTTGAATTTTTCAATATATCCTAATTTTTTAAACATCTCATCAGCACTCATTTTATTTTCTCCCTTCTAGTAGCTCTTGCAATTCTAATATTCTTTCATTAATTGCTTTTATTCTGTCAACATCAGAAAATCTATTACAACTTAGTAATATTTTCTTATATTCTTCTATCTTGTCTTTTACTTTTTGCTTTGGAATAACATAATTACTACAATTTTCAAATAAATCTTCTTCTAATTTCTTCGTATATCCATTTTTGTGTGCTACTAATCTTTTTAATTCTTCATTCTCTTTTAATACTCTTTTATAATCTGATAAAATATGCTCCAATATTCTAGCAAGCTCTACAATTTCTTTATTGTAATATCCGTGCCAGCCATTTCCTTCTTTATACTCTTTATCTGTTTTTATAGATTTTATAAAATGTTCTGCATTTTTTATATCTTCTTTTATACTATTTCCTTTCACTTAAAACACCTCTTCTTTGCATATCTGCTATAATTTCTTTCTTATATATAATTTTAAATGTTGTATATACAATATCAGTTCTAAACCATGACATTTTATTGCATAGCCATTCTAAAAAGTCTGACAAATAATCTAATATTACAAATGGAAATAATAATATGTAAGTAATAATATACAAAGCATTCATTGTCTTTTTATGTTTATCAGCCATCTTTTTGGTTATTCTTAAATCTTTTATTTTCATATTTTATTCACTCCTCTCATCTTCCTTATAGTGAAATGCTATTGCTTTTCCTTTTAATACTTCTATTGCACTTTTAATTCTAAATTTTAAACTATCTTTTCCAACTGGTTTTGCTATATACCACACATTCCCTATTTTAACTTGTGTGTTATAATCAATTTTATCTATTAATCGGCTCATATCTTTTTACTCCTTTACTATTAAATTTGCTTTGATTAAATCGTATAAAGTGTTATCTAATTCTCCATCTAATCTTGTAATTTTTATTTGTCTATTACCGTCTACTTGATAACAAGTTCTGTCATCATCATCATTGCATAAATAAACTTTTTTAAAATATCCGTTTGGAAAATGTTTAAAACCATATTTTTCAAGTTCTTTTAAATTTACATCATCTCTTATTTTTAGCATATCTATTCTCCTCCTAATTTATATAAAGTAACATCATAATCTTCAAATACTTTTTCTATAATTTTATAAACCTTATTCCAATCTCCATTTGCTATACTACAACCTATTCCATAAGGTATTGCTATACTTAAATTATTATTTTCCGCCCACATTCTTATATATCTTAAGCTTTTTTCCATTGCTATATAATCTGTATCAAAGTTTGACTTTTGACTAAACATATTTGCTATTGTTTTTTCATAATCTCCATAAAATAATACTGTTCCACTTAATAAATCATAATTATTATCCAATTCCTTGCAATGTAATGAATAAAAATTTTCTAATCCTTTATAACGGTCGGCGAGTTGTCTAGCAACTCCACCTCCGCATTATTCCTTGTACGTTTACTTGATGAACTATTATATTTTCTGTACAATCTAATATATTTTCCTGTTTAATCGTTATCATCTGATATACTTCCTTTTTCTACAAATTCTCCATGTTCAAGAGTATAATATGTATTTTCTTTTATTTTTTTTCCATCAACTTTTACTGTTTTTACCTCTTTTACTTCCCAATTCCAGTCTTCATCTTGTATCCATTCTGCCACTACTAGCCATGTTCCTTTTTTACCTGAAACTTGTCCTCTTACACCTAAACAGCTTGATATACTTTTTTGTCCTAAATTACTTGCTACTGAATAGTTTCCTATGTTACTTGCTACTGAATAGTCTCCTGTGTTACTTGCTACTGAATAGTTTCCTGTGTTACTTGCTACTGATTTGTATCCTGTGTTACTTGCTACTGAATTGTTTCCTGTGTTACTTGCTACTGATTTGTATCCTGTGTTACTTGCTACTGAATTGTTTCCTGTGTTACTTGCTACTGATTTGTATCCTGTGTTACTTGCTACTGAATTGTTTCCTGTGTTACTTGCTACTGATTTGTATCCTGTGTTACTTGCTACTGAATTG